>Ga0207767_1000128_pt1 | contig 66697 bp, 54 predicted proteins | sample HigsolmetaGSP17D_FD_184845 | JGI IMG/M metagenome (GOLD analysis project Ga0207767, IMG submission 184845) | High solid enriched microbial communities from the Joint BioEnergy Institute, USA - SP1-7-D (SPAdes) | ecosystem: Engineered > Bioreactor > SSF (Solid state fermentation) > Aerobic >... | reverse complement strand
TTTTTTTTTTTTTTTTTTTTTTTTTTTTTTTTTTTTTAGAAAAAAAACAAAATACTTTAAAGCGACCTGGGCAAATTAAATATTAAAAGTCCGCGGGTGGAGAACGCACAGTCCAGACCCTTTTTCCAGCAATAATAGAGTGATTAATACAGTGATCAGCGAAGATTCTCCGTCCGCCGAGCTTTCGACGCCGCGCTGTACAATGAATGCATCTGCCAGAAGAAAGGGAACACACGCAAGCACCGTCCCGTAAATGCCACGCTCCTGATACCGCATCTTCCTGTCATAGTTCGGAACGGTTCGACCTGTCCCCGCCTCCTCTCGCTCGTCAAGGCAAAAACCGATGCATTATTAGACCTGCTTCCTAATCCTCCCTACCGGTACTGTATGTACTGTACATCTTACCATGTGGGTGTCGCTTGCACCACCTTGCGCGCAGGTCTCTACCTGTCACACCTACGTATCACTATACTCTGTAGAAGCTCTCTTCTGTGACATACCTCGTTTCTTGGGTCCTTGAATTGGCAATCCAACGCGCCGAGCCAGATCGACATACAGACCAATGTGATATTGCACTATGAGCATAACTAGTCACTCACAGACAGTACAAATACATAGTCTAACGCTTGGCCGGGGAATATCCCACTCCGGCCACTGACCCCGGCGCCAGCCGCTCCCCATCCTCCATAGCACAAGATATGTTTTCTACTTCCAGAGCTTGCCCAGACTGACCTCCTTGTCGTCGTGCTTGTTCAGGATCTTGGCCGTGGCCAGCTCAAAGTCCTCCTGCGTCACGTGTACCCGCCGCTCCCGCAGCGCGTACATGCCCGCTTCGGTGCACACGCCCTTCAGCTCGGCGCCGGAGCAGCCGTTCATCTTCTCTGCGATCTTTCTCAGGTCGATCCCGCGCGTCAGGTTCATCGACCGCGAGTGGATCCGTAGGATGTCCGCCCGAGCCTCCACCCTGCCCGACAGTCAGTATACATGTCATCAGAACAAAAAAGAACATAAGAGAGCAAAGGAATCACTTACGTTGGTGGCGGGAACTCGATCTTGCGGTCGATTCGTCCCGGTCGCAGCAAGGCGGGGTCGAGGATGTCGAGTCGGTTGGTGGCCATGATGACCTTGATATTCTTGGTTGGTTCGAATCCGTCCAGCTGGTTCAGCAGCTCCAACATGGTGCGTTGCACTTCCGAGTCGCCTCCGCTGCTTCCGTCCACTCGACTCGACCCGATGCTGTCGATCTCGTCCATGAAGATGATGCTGGGGGCGTGCTCTCGAGCCATGACGAACAGCTCTCGCACCATCCGGCTGCCCTCACCGATATACTTCTGCACCAGCTCCGACCCGCTGACCCGGATGAACTTGCAGTCTGTGTGGTGGGCCACCGCTCGCGCGAGCAGGGTCTTGCCCGTCCCTGGAGGACCGTACAGGAGCACACCCTTGGGCTGCGCGATACCGAGAGATTCGAACAGCTCGGGGTGTTTCAGGCCCAGCTCAATGACCTCTTTGATCTCCTTGATCTGCTTATCCAGACCGCCGATCATGTCGTATGTACTGTCGGGGACCTTCTCGACCATCATGAGAGAAACGAGGGGATCGACGGAAGAAGGCAGCACCTTCTCCAGCTTGTAAGAGTCTGAGAGCAGCGACACCCTCTTGCCAACCGTAAGCTTCGAGACGTCCACACCGTCGGCAACATCCACCACTGCATACGTCACGACCAGTCAGACAAAGCCGTAGGCGCAGATCGCAGCGATCGAACGTAGAGACTCACCGTATTTCCCTTCTGGATGTACTTTGACAAGGACCTTCTTGGTGCTCATCACCTTGACTACCTCCCCGACGTAAGAGCCGGGCTGCTGGAGCAGGCCCAGCTCCTCTCGCAGCAGGCGTACTCGCGAGTTGAGGTCATTCCGCTGCGCCTCTAACCGTCTCAGAACCGCCTGGCCCTTGATGATCTCGAGCTTCATGCTCTCGATCTTATTGCGGAAGTAGTTGTCGAGCGCCATGGCAGGCGGATCGCAAGGGTGATTGTGTCTCGTATCGAAGGATCGGAAGGGGGCCCGCTCGTCAACCCAGGACACCTGCGCTTGGGAAGGTAGGACAAGAGGTGCTCCGCTGGGTTATTGTGGCGAGAAAGAAGGGGGGTTGGAGGTGTTGTGGTTGTTGTCAGTCGACAGTCGATGGCGTGGCCAGCGCTGTCGCGATGCCCTCCCGTCGAGCACCTTCGATGAGGGCGGGCGGCGAGAGGGCACCAGCCACAGTTTGGTAGCCTTGCCGCCGGCGCCTGGGGCGCACTGCTGTGGCTTGACGGAGCTCCACCTGACCGGGCGTGACTGGCGCGAGGCGGCGCCGGGACCCAAGGAGCGCCCGGGTGATCCATCACGGGCTCCAGCTGCGCGCTGGTTAGCCAGTCCAGCTGGAGGCCGTCAGTCGGCCGTGGGCACCATTCATTGTCAAATAATTCGGTTGCTGACCCTGAACCTTCACCGTCCACGAGATCTGTTGCGCTGGGATCTCCACGCCCATGCCCCAGCTGACCGCGGGGATGTGCGCTGCCTGTCATCCGTGAGGTCTGCACGTGCGCGAGAGCCCGACCGGCGACGAGAGGCGGTTCGCTTGCTCCCCCGCGGGCATCATCGATCTCGACATCTTCCAAGGCCCTGACGTACCGCCCGGATCGAGTCGCGGCGATCCCAGTCTAGGAGAGGTGCAATATGTGCAGTGGCCCTCTCACTCCGCTCTTCCCGTTGCCTTTCGACAGCCAGGCCGTCTTTTAAGCTACCTTGAAGCTCTTATCTCTTCGAGCTCCCGTGCGACGATCGGCCAGCTCGACGGACGGAGAGAGTGATGGCTACCAACAGAGACAACGTTGACTCTCCAGAGTCCCAACCTGACCCGACACGCTTCGCTCCTGTCGTGCGGGCTGACGAGGAACAAGCGTCCCCGGAAGCTAGTCGTCAGGCGAGGCTGCGCGGGCTATCTAGGGGAAGCTACGGTATACCACCACTACTGCTTTTTCTTTTTTTTTTTATCTTTTCCCCACCGTATGTCATATCCTCTCCTGCTCGATGTTGCTAACAAGTTGCTGCAGGAACTATAGGATCCTACGATACGATGGCCTCAGAACAACGTCCCGACAATGGCCAACAGGAACACTCGGGCTTTCGCACCCCTTCTGGCCGCCCCCAGCCACCTCGGTCGCCCTCGATAGCGCCTCTCCAGATGGATAGGTCGAGAAAGCCGTCCGTCTTGCGTCGGCTGTCTTCCAAACGGCCTGTTCCTCACCGGGGGCAAGAGTTTTCTACTGACGATGCTGCCGCGGAGGTTGAACAGGACAACGCCATGCTGCAGGCAGCGAATCCTCAGTCTCCGAGAATACGCCCCATGAGGAAGCATAGCTCGGCTTTGAGACGAAGGGTGACCGCTCAACCGAGCACGTTGTCGCGAGTGAATACACGAAGCGATACCGAAGAGGGGACAGACCTACCTGAACCTACCTTGGATCTGTCTCCAGAGGATTCTCCTTCACGGGACCCAGATGGCGAGCGCGGCGAAGAAGACACCACCAGTGATGCGGAGAGCTTTACACTGAAGGACCGTCAGGAAGCCATCAATGAGACGCATCCGTTTGGTATCAGGATATGGAAGCCTGCGCTGTACAAGAAGCTTCGATCCGTGGAAAAGACTGCGGAAGGGGACATCCATTCGTCACCTGGAGGACGGGTGAGTAACATGCTGTTCGTCGTCAATCTCTTGTGGTCTTTGATCTTCGGGTCGTGGCTTGCGCTTGCTGCCTTCATAGGGGCCGTTGCCTGTTTCCTGTTGGGATTTTCACCCGCTGCGATGTGTTACGGAAGGGTGTTCTTGGGTCTTTCTCGATATCTGTTGTATCCCTTTGGGTCATATGTGCGTCTCGACAGCGACGAGCACTATGCAGAAGAAGACGAGGGCGAAGGGCGCAGTATCAGCGAGTATGAACAGTGGCAAAGCGGTGATCTGGAACACGGCAGACTCTTCTTCGGTCCCCTGAGTAATCGGTCCCTTATCGGCCGTCGAAGAAACAGTGTGGACTCGGCCAGCGAACACGATAGCCTTCTTGGACGGACAGGGAGAGGCCAGCACCAGGATAGCACTTTCTCACGGTCGAAGCGAAGATATTTTGGTAGGGGCGAGTGGACTGTGGGCCGCGTTGTGTTCTTCGTCTTCTTTTACCTCCTTGTCGGTCCCCTGATGCTTCTCGTCTCTTTCATCTGCTGGATGATGGTGTTCTGGATCCCGATGGCTCGCGTGATGATCATCCTGTTCGATCATCTTCGCCGCCATCCTCTGGCTCTATCATTCCACTCGGACACGGCATTTACAAGGACGCCGTCTAGTCCCTCGTCTTCTATCCTTCTCTGCACGTATCGCGCTGCCGGCCTGCGATACTGGAAATATACCGTTGATGGGACCAACATCTTCTTTATCAACCTCCTTTGCGTCGTCGTCTTCGTCATTTTTGATTATTTCGTTCTAGACAAGACCCTCGGCATTAAGGCTTGGTTCACCCATCCGGGAATGATCTTCACCCTTGCACTTTTCTCCATCATTCCTCTGGCGTACTTTATTGGACAAGCCGTCGCATCGATTTCCGCGCAGTCCTCCATGGGTATGGGCGCGGCGGTCAACGCTTTCTTCTCCACTATAGTAGAAGTCTACCTTTACTGCGTCGCTCTGACAGAGGGCAAGTCGCAGCTTGTCGAAGGTAGCGTCATTGGCAGCATCTTCGCGGGTCTCCTGTTTCTCCCAGGATTATCCATGTGCTTTGGAGCTATTAAGCGCAAGACGCAGAGATTCAATGTCAAGTCTGCTGGTGTCACCTCCACGATGCTGCTATTTGCCGTCATTGCCGCCTTTGGACCTACTCTATTTTATCAGATCTATGGCAGCGTAAGTCTCAATGGACTCTGCAATTCCTTCTCGTAGCGATCAGTGACTTACCGATAGTAGCATGAGCTCAAATGTGTACCCTGCACCAGAAATGCGGATCCTGAAGATAGGGACTGTCGTCGCTGCTACTTCTCTCAGGCCCCGGCTATCAATGATGATTTTTTCCTAAAAGCTGTGCAACCGTACTCGTGGTTCGCTGCCGTGTTTCTATTCCTGTCCTATGTGATCGGCCTTTGGTTCACTCTCAGAACTCATGCAGCTGTCATCTGGGCCACAGAAGGCGATGAGAAGAAAGTGCCACACGGCACACATGACTCTTCGCCGTACGAAGCTAGGCATCAGAACCTCCCTAATGGGCCACAAGTAGCAACCGGCGGTGTTTCTAGCCACAAGGCCTCGATTCGCGACTCCCAGCTGTACAAGCGTATCTTGGGGCAGTCCTTGAAGCATGTTGGCTTGGCAGACAACAACGCAGATGGCAGCTGGGAACAAGTCGGAAACAGCACAGTGTCGGGAAAGACGACCCCACACGTTGTCCCTCCCACGCCGAGCGGTGATGGAAATCATCCGACGTTAAAACTTCGTGGTCTTTCCGAAGAAGAAAACGAAAATCTTGTGCGTCAGGTCGCCGAAGTCGCTGCAACCGCTGCAACCGTGGCCGCCCGTGACGCGGCACGATCACAGCGAAAGGCTTCCGTTGCTCCTCAGTCATCTGGCCGCCAAGGCCATAAACATTCTTCTGACCGAGTAGCAGCTAACCCTGAAGACAATGACGATCCCGGCGTATCTGCTGAGCATACGCATACTAATGGCAGTGGGCATGACGCTCCTAACTGGAGTAAGGCGAAGAGCTCCATCATTCTTCTGGTGGCAACTCTTTTGTACGCGGTGATAGCGGAAATGCTTGTGCACACCGTGGACGTCGTGCTGAAAAGCTTCGATGTCGATGAAAAATTCCTCGGCATAACGCTGTTTGCACTGGTCCCGAACACTACAGAGTTCCTGGTACGCGCCATTCAGAATCATTCTGCAAGAAAACAAAGTGTTGAAGACGTAATGCTGATATATGACTGACAGAATGCCATCTCGTTCGCAATGAATGGAAACATTGCCTTGTCCATGGAGATCGGTTCCGCCTATGCCCTGCAAGTCTGTCTCCTGCAGATTCCCGCCCTCGTCCTCTTCAGCGCCATCCATACGAGATTTATTGATCCTTCAGAGCTTGTTAACCACTCATTCAAGTGAGATCCTTCCGTTCTTCCCTTTCTCGTGAGTTACGATCTTTGTGCTAATCGGTCCTTCTCCAGTCTCATCTTCCCCCAGTGGGACATGGTCACGGTCATCCTCTGTGTCTTCCTCCTGTCTTATATGTACGGCGAGGGCAAGAGCAATTACTTCAAGGGCTCCATCCTCGTCCTCACGTACCTGGTCGTCGTGATAGGCTTCTATCTGTCCGGCTACAGCAACATGGAGGCGGTGACGGGCGTGGATCGCTCCGACACGCTGGCGCTTGGTCCCGGCAGACGGGAGTTGCTCCGCAACATAGGAAGGGGCAGCAGTGTCACTTATTGATAGACTGAAAGAGGACTCTGCCAGTGATGAATATCAGTCCGAAAAAAAAAAAAAAAAAAAAAAACCCGAGTCGGACTGTGCAGGAAGCCCTGTCCGATGTTGGAAATTTTCAGACGTTACTATTGAGGCAAACATAGGCGGACGGGCTTCTGTTCCTGTTTCTCTATCTTTCCTTGTCTTTTCACCTCCAGCTGATGAACTGACGCACTCCTGCTCTCCTCTTGTTTCAGTGTTGCTGATCTCCGCATGCATAACCAGAACCGATGTCTGTCACGAATCCCCGTCATGTTTTTCCCTCAACCATTATGTCTATATCTTCTTTCCTCCCATCTTCATCCAGCTATTTTTCCTTCCTGATCGAAACGGAAATGTTTGCATATCCATTATCGAAAGGTCTTAGCTGCCAGGGCTGGTTTCTTTATCATTATTACAACCTCGCATAGAGGAAATCTCATGGGTGGAAAAAAAAAGACGGTGCAGCAAATATCGGGCTCATCGATGATGGATCAATTGATTGATACATCAACTAATGGTTCGAACTGGGGGGAAGGAGATAATAGGCTTTTTCTTTATTTTTTTTAAAAGATGATGCACGTGTACGTTTAGTGGTCATGTTGTTCTGCATTCGCAATGGATTGAATTGGATCCATAGCTCGTTTGGGCGGTACAGGACTGTAGTCTGTAGTCTTCTGTGAAGTATATGTACTCTGTCAGAAACCGCTTACCTAACCTAGGAACGGCGTAGTTAACTATATACTGTTCCGATCGTATCTATCTCGTCTGCTATGGACAGCTTGTAAGCTTTTACTCCTTACCCGCCAGGACATGGCAAGTCTCTACATTCGTTCATTGATCAATTAATTCATTCACCCATTACCTAGAGGATATATATCATATCATTATCATGTCTATACGAAAGTTTACAGGTCGTAGAAACGGAGAGCGAACTGCCTACTCTGCCTTCCACGTGGCGACCGCCTGGTCGACCCGCGCGCGGTACTCCTGCTGCTTGAAGCACTGCTCCAGGAACACCTCGTACTTGACCTGCAGCAGGCGCCTCTCGTTCTCATCTGTCGTCGGATCGACGCGCTTGCCGGGCTTACTCATGCGGTCCATGATCTCCCAGAGGTCGGTGGTGGTGCGGCCGTCCGGGCTCTTGGACGCGGAGGCGGCCTTGGCGCCCAGCATGGCGGCGCCGTGGCACACGGCGGCGTGGATGTAGCGCGGGATGAGCACGGGCATGTCGCAGGCGGAGGCGATGAGGCGGACGAGGATCTCGTTCTGGCACTGCGAGCCGGACATGAAGATGGAGGAGATGCGGTGGCCCGCGCGGTTCATGGCCTCGACGATCTGGCGCGTCTGCAGCGCGATGAACTCCATCGTCGCGTAGTAGAGCAGCGCGAGGCTGTCGACGGACTTGTCGCTGGTCATGCCGACCATGGCGCCGGCCATGCGCGGGTCCGCGATCGGCGAGCGGTTGCCGAACAGGTCGCCGTAGAAGAAGAGGTGGCGGGCCAGGTAGGCGACGCTGGGGGCCTTCTGCTCGGCCATCATCTCCTTCAGGTGCTCGTTGAGGTAGTCGTAGATGTTGGTGTGGTAGGACTCGGCGACGGAGACGGCCTGGTTGAAGGCCGGGTGCGTCTCGATGACGTGCTTGAGCAGCTCGCCCGTCGCCGACTGCCCGCCCTCGGCCATCCAGAGGCCCGGGAGGATGGTGTCGCGGTAGGGGCCCCAGACGCCGGGGACGAAGATGGGGTCGGGCGACATGGCCAGGTGGCAGGTCGACGTGCCCGCGACGGCGGCCAGGCGCGTGAAGGCCTGCGAGCGGTCGTTGCTGGCGACGTCGGCGCTCAGCTGCTCGGCGCCCAGGTCGACCTTGGCGCCCACGGTGCCGATCCAGCCGGCGTAGGCGTCGATGACGCCGCTGCCGATGGCGATGCCGGGCGGCAGGCCCAGCTCGGCCGCCGCCTTCTCGCAGAGGGTGCCGACGAGCTCACCGGCGCTGAGGTACTCGCCGTTCTGGCCAACGTCAGTTGCATGTTCCATTAGGTGTACTGTGTGCAATTCGTCATTGAATAGCAGTGAAGTCCGTTACTCTGGAGGAGTGTTATGGTCAAGACGGAATTGGAAAAGGAGACAAAGGAAGAAAGAGACTTACCACCCCATTGACCCCTCCCAGGCGCTTGAAGTTGTCCTCGGCCAGCTCGCCGAGGCCGATCTCGCGGAGGAAATCCTCCTGCCAGCCTTTGACGCTGCCGTCGACGCCGACGGGGACATACCCCTGCTTGCAGACGACGCTGCAGAAGCTGCGCTTCTCGTTGCCCGTGGCGATGTGGGTGAGGGCGTCGGCCAGGTCGTAGAACTTGCAGCGGTCGAAGAGCTCCGGGGGCATGTGGTTCTTGAGCCACAGGACCTTGGGGATCTCCATCTCGACGGACATCTTGCCGCCGACGTAGCGCAGCAGGCTGTGGCCGGTGGCATTGATGCGGTCGGTCTCGGCGACGGGGCGGTGGTCCAGCCAGAGGATGACGTTGCGGTCCGTGTCGAAGGAGGGCGCGGTGACGGAGATGGGCTCGTCGGTGTCGCGGGCGAAGACGGCCAGCGAGCAGGTCGCGTCGAAGCCGATGCCGCGGATGTGCGTGGGGTCGACGTTGTGCTGGCTGAGGGCGCGCTGCACGGCGATGCAGATGCAGCGCCAGATGTCGGTGGTCGATTGTTCCTGAGCAGTTAGCATCCCCATCTCAATCCACCGAGAGGACGAGGACCTACATAGTAGCCGGTCTGGGGCTGCCACAGGCCGATGTTCTCCGAGGCCAGGCCGACGATGTCGCCCTTGTCGTCGACGATGCAGGCGCGGGCGCTGCCCGTGCCCACGTCAATGCCGATGTAGTAGTCCATCTGGACCTGGAGCTCGTCGCGCGCGTCTCTCGAGGCCTGTCTCGACGGCTGCCGCGAGGGCGGGCAGCGCGGGGGCCGCGACGCCATGCTTTATATCTGTGCGACGGTGTAACCCGAACGAGGAGAGGAGGGGCTTCGCCACCGGTCTGGAGGACGGTCTCCGCGGGGCGAGACGGGACGAGGCCGCCTGGTGGAGGGGAGAGAGGGGGATGGAAAGAGAGAGAAGGCAGATGAAGCTTCACGATGATTGCGGGCATCGCAAGCGTGGGGGAAGCGGAGGAGCGCCGCAGAGCCCCAGAATTGCCCGGTTGGGTATTCCGGCCAGCACTCCTCTCCTCCACCTCGTGTTCGTCACCACCACCATCCTCTGGCGTCCTGTATCTCGCACGATGCGCCTCCTCGCGCTCCTCGTCTCCCTCCTCCCCCTGGCCGCCGCGACGTCGACCGCAGACGTCTTCTTCTGGCCCGTCGCCGCGCCCCAGCCCTCGCTGCTCGCCCGCGTCGCCTACGACCCGGCCTCCCTCGACGCCGCCGTGCTCTCCTTCTCCCCGCCAGCATCATCACCAGACGGCTCCGACCTCGTCCGCATCGGCTTCTTTACCCCCTCCAAGCAGTGGGTGGGCGGCCTCGCCTCATGGTCGTCGCTGCTGGCGCTGCAGGACGACAAGAAGACACCGACGCTCCGCCTGCACCTGGGCCCCGGGGACGAGCTCTACCACGTTGATCTGTCCTCCTCCTCCTCCTCCTCCTCCTCCTCCGCGGCCAAGAAGTCTTCTGCAGAGTCTGGGCTGAGAGTCGAGCTCGTCCGCCCCGATGCTGGTCCGCGGCCGCAGCTGAACAAGCCCGTCGTGCTTGGCCCCGACGGCAAGACGCCCGAGGAGGTCAAGGAGAAGACCTTCTTCCAGAAGTGAGTTTCTCCCTTTTTATGTTTGCGTGGCAGTTGATCTGACTCTTCAGGTACTGGTGGGTCTTCCTCCTCGTCACCTTCCTCGCCATGTCGGGCGGCGGCGAGGCTCAGTAGATCTTTTGTATCATCAGTCTGTGTCTTTTATGAGCAGTCATACGCAATGGATATGAATTCATGATAATCCTTAGAGATACATCACATATACATACATGGGTCCAGAGAAGTCCTCTCGTTTCCTTCATATTCCCTCCATATCGCCGTGGTCTCGTCCCAGCCTCCATGGACATGACATCTCGTGACAACCCGTCCAAGCAATAAGCATCATAAGCATTCCTTGATGGAATTATGCGGCCTGCCTCCGCCGCGATCGGTGCGTGTTGCTGCCTGACTATCACTTCTCGGCTGGCACCTCCAGCTCGTCCGTCCTCCGCACCCCCGTCCCCCGCGGCCCCAGGTCCCAGCACATCAGCCCCCGGTCCGTCAGCGCCACCAGCTGGTCCTCCCCCACGAAGCACAGCTTGAAGCACACGGCCTCCAGGCGCAGCACGATCGGCCGCAGCTCCACGATCCCCTCGGGCGCGTTCGTCGACCGCCAGCACGCCGGGTAGAACTCGCTCGCGTTGCCCTCGATCAGCTCCTGCGGCTCCAGCGCCCACACGTACACCTCCCGCCAGTTCGCCACGGCGATGCGCGTGCCCCCGGCCGACGCTGCCACGAGGTTGCCCAGCGAGTTGCTCGGCCTCTTGTATCCCCACAGCCGCGCCACGATCGTCCAGTCCGCGAAGCGCCGCCCGCGGTCCAGGTTCAGCACGTGTCCGCAGTTGCGCGCCCGGCAGCGCGCCTCGGACCGCAGCAGGCAGGCCACCGTCCAGTTCTCCTCCCGGTGTGTCGCCGTCCCGAATGCCAGGTACCGCCAGTGGCACACCTGGAAGTTGGGCGCCGCCTCGTACGTGTCGTGCGTGCCGAAGAACGGGATCCCGATGGAGAACGGCAGCGTCAGCGACTCGGAGAAGCGCACCCGGCACAGGTTCACGTACATCCGCGTCGCCGCGGGCTTCATGCCGGGCGCGGCGTTGACGTTCTGGAACACGCCGTACAGCGTGGACGCTCGGTACGAGTAGAGCAGCTGGGTGGCCCTGTCGTTGAAGGCCAGATCCGTCACCGGCGTCCTGTACAGCAACGTGTCTCCCACGTCTGCCAGGGTCAGGGCCCCTGCCTGGGCTGGTCGTTGATGATCCTGGCGTCCCGGCCATTGGCCACGGTCATCCATCACGACGGTCGATCTGTATCTGAGACCTGGGCATCGTCAGCGGAATAGCTTAGGATGTAGAACAAAATGACAAGGTGCTACGAACGGCTGACAAGCGTGGTCTCGTTGTAATCCTCTGGGTCTGCGCTGTAGAGAACCACCTCATGCTGGTCGTCATCTTCGAGGTGCTGCCAGGAAATGGCGAACCTGTCCCTGCCGGCGGCGGCCAGAGCCAGCGGCTTGTACTCGGCGCGATCTGGGAACGTACAGATCGTGACCCCGCGAGACGGCGAGCGAAAGTCGTAATGGAGCAAATGAATCTCCTCACTCAAGGGCGACTGCTTGGCCTGCTTGACGAACGGGTGCTCCGTGCTGTCTTCTTCTTCGTCTTCAACCTCAGGGATGAATCGCTGCAGAACAGAGATGCTGCCGTCTCCGCTGAAAGCTGTCCTCAGCACTTCCACCTTGCCCGGTTGCTCATACGGGGGGATCAGCGACGCCCGTCGGGACACGGACCCGTCGTTCCCCGCGTGGAACAGGTGCACCGCACTGTCCCCCTTGACGACCAGAGCGACGTTGGGATCGCCCGAGGCGGCCACCGACGAGGCCTTGACGTCGATCGTGCGCCCCGGGAAGCTGTAGAGCGTGCGGTCGGCGCTGAAGTTTGCGCCGTAGAGCTGCCTGGCGGCGCGCCGCCGCAGCAGGAGGAAGAGGTCCCTCGTCTTCCACGACTCGATGCCCTGCGTCGACAACCCGGGCGTCCGTCCGAGATGGTGCAGGATGACCTCGCGGCAGGTAGACGCGATCTCATACAGGGTGCGGCAGGACACCGCCGCCTGGAGGTAGCTGGGGGTGCTGGCGTACTTGAGGACGAGCTGGACCAGCTCTGGGGGGAGATCTAGCAGCATTGTTCAGACCAATTGCACACTTGAAGCAGCAGTAAAGTAGAAGAAAGTGAAAAGAAAGATGGGAGAGGGAAGACGGGGGCAGAGAAGGACAGGGTTATGAGAGATCAGGGTGCCGTCTAGAGATGCCCTCTCTTTTATATGCACACCTTTCTGGGCATAGTAGGTACTCAAAGTACCCGAAAAAATGACTGAGGCACGGCAGCCACTGCTGCCTAAAGAACTATCAGGTGAGGACTGAAGAACATTATTGTGTCAGATCCACACTAGACGGTATCGTATTTTGCACGCTGTAGAGGCCGAGGAGAGGAGAAACCGAGAGGGACCTACAGTGATCCAGCCTAGGCAGAAGCGGGGTGCGGAGGGGAAAGAGAGGCCGTCGGGCGACAGAGGTGATGCATCGTTGACCGTTGAGAACCTGCGTCCGCAGAAGATACTATTTCTTGGTCCAGCACAAAGGGAAGAAGACAAGATCATTGTACAAAATCTACAAGCAGGTCATCTTTTGTTCCTGAACATGTCACCTCCATGGGGTCGTGGAGTGAGCCAGGTGATTGGTCTGTCCCTCAGTTTAGGATGATCTGCTCCCCACAGATACCTAGCTCAAGCTAGGTACTTAGCCAAGTACAGTGCATAGGACCTAAGTAGATACTACCTCATGTCTAGCAGTATCTATTCGACACCCATAATGTGCGAATTCAACAGTCAGAAAAAAACTGCAATCAAACAGCATAGAAACAATAGACACCATAGACAGAATGTGATGACATCCTGAACAAGGCATATGGAAGCAATACCAACAAACTAACAGTGTCTAGAAGACAACAAGGATCAAAACATACCAACTCTTTGTACTGTACAGTAGCGGTAGGGCCTACTGACCGCTCAGTAATCAAGTCAGACGGCTGAACACGTGAGCTGGTAACCCAGAACTACCTCTTTGTTGCTGACATCTTTCATTTCTCTACTGTACCGTGATGGCTGCTTGCCGTTTGTTGCATGTACAGTGAACTACTGTATATCTCTGTTAACAATCGCTTTATCTAGTTATACCATTAGGCATGCTAAGGTGCACCACTTCATTCTACTGTCTGGCAGTTTCTGGTCGAGCTCCTTAAGCATCTCCTTCAATGAAGGACTTGAAGAGCCCACATGAACCTGAACTGATTCTTCCTTTTAATTCTATGCAGGATCCAGGATCTTAAGGTACTTCTACCCTTCTAGAACTTTGAGTTTCAGTAGTCTAATGTGGATGTCTTAGAAAAAATGGAGAGATATGAATTCAGTGTCTAGTAACAGGTTTCGGCCAGCGAACAACCACAGATATGAGTGACAATACGTCACATTCGGACCCCTGATCCAATTCAACCTTTCCCCTTGAACAATTTTACCCGTCAGGTTCTACTGCAGATAGACAACCAAATCCAAGAGGAAACCGAAAGAGGGAACCCATGCTTCAGAAGAATTTAACATCCCAGTTTACCATGCTAGGCCCCGGTTCGTCTCGGCCGTACAACCACCGCCAGCGGTATTCTTGGTCCGGTCGTAGATACCGCCGCGCTCTTTGAAGCTGTCCTGGTCCCAGTGGACGTTGGCCAGGGCGCGGGGGACGCCGACGTCAAGGATTGATTCGGTGGGTTCGCCGGTGCCTTTATTGAGAAACCGCATGTATTCGTCGAGGATGAGGTAGGAGCTGCGCATAACATTGTTCGGCTCCGGTACAAAGCATGCGTTGTGTTTGTGACGATCACAGAACTGCTGAAACTCCTCGTCCGAGATCTGAAAGCGGCGCGCGTCCCGGATGGTCTTGTTCGAGTCGTTCTCGCCCTCGATGACGGGCACCTGGAAGCACTTCCAGCGGAAGGGCTGGAGGTCCTGGATCCGCTCGTTCATGTCCTCGTGCACATTGTACCGGTTGACCACGGTGTTGATCTTGAACTTGACGCCGTACTTCCGGCACAGCCGTGCCACCTCTTGAACCTGGGCCAGGTGCGCGCCCCGGCCGCGGCCGATCTGGATGTTGACCTTTTCATCGAACGAGTCACACGAGACGGCGATGATGTCGATGTACTTGTCCGCGCGGGCCATGAACTTCTCAGTCAGCTTGCTCCCGTTGGTCACGATGGACACCGACTCGACGCGGAGATCCTCTTTGCAGAAGGCAACCAGCTTGGCCAGCAGCTGCGGGTACAGCAGCCGCTCGCCTCCGGCAAAGTTGATCTTTTCATGCCGGCTTTCTTCAGCATTCACAGGCCCCGTTGCATGTTTTCGAACGGCTCAACGTGGGACGTCTTTTCCGTGTGGAAGCAGAATCCACATTCATAATTACATTTCCTTGTGAAATGAAAATTCACTGACACAGGGACGATTTTGGAGGGCTTGGACCCCCTATGCTGATGGTTCGCTGGAAGAGCGCGATGACGGCCAGGATTGTGGCCAGGATCGTGTTCAAGATGGCAACGAGATGGAGGACCACGTTGTCGTGGATCTCGATGTAGTAATCTTCTTTGGTGAAAGTTGTCTCTGGAAGAAGCATGAAAGAGGAGCAAGGTGAGTTAGAAGGCTATTCTTATACCTTTTGTGCCCCTGGAGGAGTTGATATTGTTTGCCAACAGCATTCACGGCAGCAAAGTATGACAACTTCCTTTGATTTCCTGTTCCTTATCGTCCCATCACAAAGGGGAATTCACTATTTCCCTGTATCCGACGGAAATATCAGATGGATTGAGCTGGTTAAGTGATTGCTTGATAGCAGGCAAGCGCGACAGTGACAAACAAGAGAATCGAGCCATGACCTCAGTGCTGCCCACCTATAAAAGTGAATAGTCTCACTGTACTGGAAGTTCGCTCAGATTCCTTCTCCTGGGCTGCAGAGTAAGAGACGCATACATAGGCGCACAGCTCACAGCACGTACTACTAACATGGCTCAATATCCGGACGCAATGATTACTACCGACTTCTCCGATCTGAACTTCTCCTTTGTGTTTGGTAGATGCCTCTCGTCATATAAAAACACTCGAGTTTGTCGATGGACATCTGACAGAGATATAGGTGGCCCCGGTGCCGGCAATGGCACCATCTGTACCCGACTCGCCCAGGATCTGGGACTGGCGCACGTGTGTGTCGGTGACCTCTTGCGTGCCCAGATGAAGCATTTCAGCGGCGACTGCCCGGCCTGGGAACAGGTGGAGCAAGCGATGCGGGAGGGCAAACTGGCCCCGATCGAGGCGATTGAGATGGTTCTCCTAAAAGAGCTGCGTCAGACGCAGTCGACGGCCGTCCTCCTGGACGGGTTCCCGCGCAGCCTGGAGCAGATGGCCATGTTTGAGCGCTCCGTAAGCTTCCACCCGACTGGCCACGTTCAATTTGCTTATTGAGTGCCAATCAAGAAGTTAGCTGCTAACAAACAGGTTTGCTCCAGTTCGGCGTCGCCAAGCACGGCCTGCTCTTCTCCTGCAGCCGCGAGACGATGGAGCGCCGCGTGCTCAACCGCAGCCAGACCTCCAACCGGGGCGACGACAATCTCGAGACCCTCCGCAAACGGTTCGACCAGCACGAGGAGGAGACCATGCCCCGTGTCGACAAGCTGAGGGAGCGGAATAAGCTGGTGGAGGTAACATCCCTGTCATAGATCCCCGGTTAATCAATGCACAAGGCGTATGCTGATAAAGTCTGGCCAGTTTGACTGCGATGGCGACTTGGATGCGATCTACGAGGACATCAAGAGCAAGTTCCAGGTGCGTCGAGCTGCTGACAGCTTATCTACTTACTTGACGAGGTCTGGACGATATTGCTGACCTGCAACTTAGGAGCTCCTGACCAAGGACGAGAAATAATCAGAAAATGAGCTTGACTTTCATGGGCTTGACGGCAAGGGATCCCGAGAGACCTCATCCCTGATGAATGAGGTGGATCAAACTCAAGCTAGGTCGAGCGGAGTTTGCTACTCTCTCTCCATCAACAGTTAGCGGCTAGTTCCGCAGCTGATGCAGCACTTAGAAACTTGCCAAACGGCCTCTTTGTCCAATTTATCTAGCAAAGACGTGTGATCTACATTTTTGTACCTATAAATCTGTATTTTGAAAGTAGTGATTTGTAATTAGTAGACTTTACCTGTGTACAGTACAGTACATACAATTCGGCAGCGTTAAATTACGTCTACCTTTGACTGAGTCAGCATACTAGGATTAAATGAAAATCAAAATATCGATCTCAGATGGGAGGGTCATTGTACAGTATCAATTCTCCTTACTGCTTGACTGAACGTTCATTCTTCGACTGTAGTGTACACTCCTTAGATTAGAAATTAGTGCCTGACGTGCAAACCTAAGTACTACCTCCATCTCTCCTCTTAGACCCCGCGAAGAAGCTTCCACCATCCAATTCAACACAGAACCGTAAAGTCAAACATCCCGGGGAGTAGAGAGAAAAGGAAAACCAGAGAGGGGAAAACAGAAGGAAAAAAAGAAGTTCAAATCTTCACAGGAAACCTCTCAAAATACGCCGTCAACTTCCCCTTGACCTTTGCCTTCTCCACCAGGAAAAACCACGCATACCGCTCCATGAAACCATCGATCTCCCTCTGCACCTGCTTCTCCTCCCCCCCGGCCGCCGCCGCAGGCACTTCGACCTCGACTTCGACCTCGCCGACGCGGTGCCCGAAGCACGTCTCGTCCAGCACGACGCGGAAGCGGGCGTCAGAGAGGAAGGTGTCGCGCGTGGTGGTGAAGTCGGCGATGGGGCGGAGGCCGAAGTTGTCCCTGCCGTCTGGGTTGCAGAGTGGATGGGGAAGAATTCGGGGGATGGGAGGCAGCGTTTGAGGAGAGTGTGGATCTCCCGGGGAGAGGAGAGCTCGTGGAAGACGGTGCGGAGGTGTTTGTCGTTTGGGTCTTGTTTTTTCTCTGCTGTAGGTGTAGCTCCAGATGATTCTGCTGAGCCTGGGGGCTCGCGGTTTATTTCTTTCTCGTTCTCGTTCTTGTGGCCATGACCATGACCATCGCGCTCCTTTGCCTACCAGACACCATTCCTCTTCCTTACCCAGATCCCCTTCCTCGCCAGGATCGTATCCACCACTCTCCACCCCGTCCCACCGTCAGACTCACAGATCGGCAGGTTGAAATACTCGTCTCGGATCCGCTTCCGGCCCAGGTACTCGAGGCTCCGGAACTGCGGCGTGCCATTGTTATTTCGGAACCGGCTCAGCAGGGACGGGCGGAAGGCGAACTTGCGCTCGATCTCGAGCAATTTGGTGGTGATGGTCATTGTTATTCTCTTGCTTTATTTGTTTTAGCTCTGTGTTGGTTTCTTGATTCTTTGCTTTGAGGGCTATTTTTTTTCTTTCTCGAAACAAGAGGTGGGCTGATTCTGATCCTGCTCCTGATCCTGAACTCTGATTGGGGTGTAAACTTGGAACTTTGATTGTTGAAATGAGGCAGAAGAGGAGGATCAGACCGGGTCAGGCCGTGGTGGTACAATACATTAGGTACCTCGGTAGGAAGATAGGTTGCAAGATAGTAGGGCAGGTAAACAGAGTGAAGGAATAAATGAACGACGCGTCTGTGGATTGAATGAAGGACTACCGTAGGTAGGTCGGTCGGTCGGTAGGTAGGTAGTGAGTCGAAACTGATCTCAACTGACGGCACTCTCCATCCAAAACGAAAACGCAAAACCTAGGACCTCGCCTCGAAGAGGAGAAAACCGGCCAGGCACCCAGCATGCAAGGTACCTAGGTATGTACCTATGTGCAGCATATCAGGGAGGCCGCCGCTCAACAGCACCTACATGTCCATGTTAGAACTCACATAGTAGTACTGTACCTAACCGACAGACAAACATTTCGCGGCAGACACCTACCTACCCACCTAGTACCTACCTCCACGCAGCAAGCAGTCGCAGTCAGGGAGCTGCTAACTAATTAAAGATACTTAGGCATTTGGCATATCTACCTACCTACCTACCTCGACTGAAAGGTCCTCTATCTAGCATTTAAAGTACTTACCTTCCTACCTAGTTTGGCAGGATTATATGATGTGTGTGTCTGAACTGTCATATGACTGTTATTAGTGCTGTGTAACCATTACTCCTTTCGTAGCGTCATAAGCATATCTCATCATGGTAACTATCATTTCATGGCTGATATGGCAGTTCAAAAAAAAGTCCTGCTAAGGTTCTATACCTACCTATCTACCTTTGCGTACCTAACTTAGTGCAGAACTTGAACCAGTCATTCAGGTTACTGCACATCCAAATGTCTCTACCACAGCCAACTGCTGAAACAGATGGAGTTCCAGGGCTCATTGTAGTATATCAATAATAGCATGGTCAAAATAAAAACAAAGTTTGCGGCCCGCGAGGAACGGAGAGAGTATTATTAGATGTCAACTAAGGAGTAGTAACTCTAAGTCCCGTGCGCCTGAGAACATGGACGTCCTGCACAACCCGCAAATAGGAATAGGAGGAACCGTCTACCTACTGCATGTGCATGTCAAACCTTTGCTGCCTGTCAGATAGAAGATCTCATCTCATAGCACATCGCACCTACTCTCCGGAAAGCCAAAGCAGATGTAATGAAACGTGCTGCTCCGAAAATAATACCAAGCAAACCGGTGCGATCATTAATTACCCTGTACAAAAAGCCATTTTATCTCTTGGGTTGGTATCTGACAAAGGACCGAAAGCGCCTGACTGCCTCACAACGCACAATCAAGACGAAAAAAAAAAAGAATAACCTCTCAAAGCAAAAACACAGACAGAAACACACTCCCAACCAATGAAAGCAAGAGAGATCCCGCGCCTATACGCCGCCGCCGTCCAGTCTTGATAACAAATAAACCAGGGTATCCATCCCGTCAACCAACATTGATTTTGAATCCAGTCATCTTCGATAACTCCACCGCACCGCTTAGCGGGCGCTCAGACACGGGCCGTCGCTCTCCGCCATCTGCGAAACGACCCATTCGAGAACGCTCTCGTAGCAAAGGACAAACTGGCTGAGGTTCTGCACCATACTCGGTCGCTGTGTCCGAAAATCCTCTACGGTCTTGGCGACCAGATCTTCGGTTTCACTGAAAACCCAGGCGCCAGCGCCGCTGTCGTTGTGGTTGCTGCGGTTGTGATTGTATCCCTGGTGGAAACGCATCACGCCCTCGGCCCGTTGTCGCTTCAGCATATCCAATACGCTGTCGACCGTGCAGAAAGTGCCCGTGCGTCCGCAACCTGCACTGCAATGCACCAATACGGGCCGTTGACCCTCCGGCTCCACGTCGTGATAACCAAAATTAGCATTACTCGTCGACCTTGCGACCTTGTTGCAATGTTCGATCAGTTTGAGGAGGTGAGCTGGCTGCGACGTCGTCCCAAAGTCCGGCCAGTACGCGTACTGCAGCTGCGTGACCTCCCGGAGTGGTTGGAAGGGGAAAGCAGAGTGTGATAGCGAGAAGTGCCGGACAATAATGTGCGGAGACTCATTCGAAGACTCACTGGCTCCCAGAGCCATGTTCATCTCTGCGGCGGTGAACGGATTCGTGGACCTTCGCTGTGGTGTATGCCTGAGAGGCGAGTGTGCGGGTTTCGTCGAGTCTATCGGGACTCGTTTTTCCGCGAGAGCCTTGACTTTCAAAGGCCCATAGTCTCCGGAATGCCAGTACGGGTGGCACTTGATTTGCCCTCTTTCGACTTCGGCGGTGAGAGCCACGATGACCCTGACATCTTGTTCCCAAATCACCCGCCAAAAGTCCTGTGGAGCACCGTTAGTGCGGACCGGATTGTTAGCACACGAGGAAGTGACTACTCACATTAAATGTATCGGGCACAGGCGCCTGCGTGGCGATATAGGTCTTATTGGTGTATTCTGCTTTTACGTAATTTGCATTCACATAATCACAACCGCCCTCCGGGACATTCTGCAGCCGGACTCGGGAATGATCGAACGGATAGATGTCATTATATCTGTTCTTGGAACCTTTCTCTATGCCTGCGACGCGGAATCCCTCGGACGGGGCGTCTGGCGGAGAAGGTCCGTACGTGACTTTTGAAGAAAGCGCCTGTCGCATGCGCTCCAGCTCCCTTTTCTCAATGTCCAAGAATCTCTCCGAAATCAGACGCCCTTGGTCTTTCGCGTCGGACGCAATACGGAGCCAGGCAGGCAACAAGTCTCTCCTGGCCTCGGTCAGCCCTGCTGGAAGCTTGACCGCCATCTGGCCAACACCGCCTACGAGGTCCATGTTCTGACGGATGTTCCCGAAGAACGGGTTCGCGACGGAGGATGATTCGGGGAGAGGACAGCCCCCAGCAACGGGGGCAACAGAAGGGAGTTTCAGGCTCATCGAGGGTGGCTGCTTGGCAAACCCTCCACTCGCCTGTCCTTGTTGATGCCGTTTGATCAGATCCGGGAAACTATCCGAGAAAGCGGTAAATCCTCCGGAAAGGATCAGAGCCTCACCGTCCCAACCGTCTGCACTGAACTTCTTCAGTACGTTTACCAACGGCGCCGCATCCTTGAGACTGGATGTGCTCGAGTCATACACGATGATATGAGCGCACTGCTTCCATGTCCCAAACTTGCGTTTCTCGGCATCGCCCGTAAACGTGTCCTGAAGCCTCTGCGTGTTGAAGGACGGGCGCTTCAGAAGAGTCGTGGGTATGCAGAGATTCAGGGATCCTTCAATGTGTGCCTCACAATAATACGGATATGGCCGTGCATCCAGCAGGAGCACCTCGTCGGGCAACGACTGCAGCAACTCCGCGCAACGTTCGGCAGAAACGAGACTCACGTTTCCATGATCCACAGAAGCCGGTGAGGCTTCTGCACGCCGGGGAGGCGTCCGAAACCCGGATGCAGAGATGGAATGCCGGGAGAGGCGTGCTGACAGAGAGATTCCAGAATCCCGTCCATCCAGTCCGGCAAGGCCGGTATGCACAAGACTGGACGACGGCGATCGAAAAGTTCTGGACGCATGCTGTCTCGACAGCCCAAGGGACGGCGACGAAGCGTTGCTCCTGTCGCCGCCCTTTTCCTCTCTGTCCTTGTCTATATATGGTTTAGCAAAATCCATGTGGCCATTCCTGTCGATCTTTGCCGTCAAATCTGCGAGGGAATGTCCAAAGCTGGTCGTCATGGGGGAAACGCTGTCCTGGAGCAGCTCCAGCTGCGATGGCTCATCACACAGCGCTGGACTTGGATTGACAAGGCCTGCGGCATCTGCACATTCCTTGTCCGAAGCCCTGGCTCCGTTGGTCCTGGACAGCACATACTCCCCCAGCCCCGGGGTCGAGGACAGAGGTTTCGGTCCGGGGCTGGGAATGGCAGACTGCGAGTTCGAGGGAGAATCCCAGTTCCTCTTCGTATAGGGGCCCGGGTTGGAGTCTGGCGGATTGCTGGTGTTTTCAACCACGATGCCAAAGTAATTAGGGCTCGCACTGCAAGGGCCCGCGCTGGGGGAGCGGGCACTGGCGAGCAGGAAGGGCGAAGGGAGAGGGCCAACCGCGCCAGGCGTTCTCACCGGCCAGCCAGTGGGTGTCGTCGAGACGCCGGCATGCGGATACGGCTGGGCACCCGGGCTCCATGGCGGTGACGGGGACGGTCTCGAGGTTGCCGTGGCAGACATGTCGTCCACTGCACGGCGGAGAGGAGCTGGAAGCGTGGTCTATAATTGAGGCGAGGCGACGGCAGAGGGACAGAAGCATCTAGCCATCTTGGACGGGCTGCCAATGCCACAGGAGGGGGTGCTGGGGAAGGGAGTCTGGGGGGAGAAACGCCGGGGGCACGCCTGAGGAGGGAAATGTCTCAAAAGGAAAAAAAAGAGAGAAAAAAGAAAAGCGGGCAGGCCCTTGGGAGGGGAGCGCGGCCACCCACGGGACGGTCTTATAGCGCCCAAAGCAGCAGCGGCTTCCCGGGGTTCTGGGCGCGGCGGGTGGTGGGGAAGGCGCGAGGGCGCCGGGTGCTGCAGGGCTGGCGATGCAGGCAGGCGCCACCATCCACGGCGGGCGATGACGTCGTGGCGGCGGCCGTTCTGGAAGGCGCCGGGGACCCTGTCCAGCGCTTCCCGCAGCCCCTGCGACATGCACGCGCCTTCCTCTTGCAACAGCCTCGTGCGTCGCGTGCGGCCGTCTGTGTGCGCCTCCGGAGTGGGGTCGTTGCACGGCTCCAGGAAAGCACATGGAGGCGTGGCGTTCTAGCCCTCGTCCCCCTCTTATCATCCTTGTTATTATTAACGGCCTCCGTCGAGCATCGGCCGCTTGGGTGGCACAGTGCACGGCACGACACCCCTCTTCGAGAGCAGAGAAATCGATATACTCTTGGTAGACGACACGATTACGACAATCAGTAGAGTCTGAGAAGATCCCTTCTAGCAGGTACGGTAGCAAGTAGTCAACTATCGTCGCAGCGCACGTCTCCCCTGAGCGCTCCACCCGGCACGAGGCCCGGTGGACTCCTCTCTTCCGCCGGACACCGTCTGCTCGTAGCGACGCTGATCCTGCCGCCCTTTGCTCCGTTGGGAAGCGGCAGCATCGGTCCCTCTGCCCCTTCCAGCGGTCGCTCCTTTTCTCGAATCCTTGTGGAATCTCATCGTCAGGCCTTGGCATTTAATATGACACTGAATCCGGAGCTCCCCTGGTCGATCAGTCTCTGCTCCGACTCGTTAGCGCGTGCCGGAAACCCCCGCCGTTCGTCCTTCCCATGTTGCCGTTCTCGGGCCTTTCGCGGCTCGGCGACCCCTTCCCCTGGGATGACGTCTTTTTCTATGCACGGAGTGTCGAGTGGACAGAGCAAGGATAGTCTGCGCAGACTGCCAGCAGAAGCTGTCAGTCAATCCAGTCGTTCCGGCTACGTGGGATACTCCACGTGTCTGGTGAAGATGTACTGTACCTGCCTGCATCTGTGGTGATGACACGCGAAAGCACACTCCAGCACTCCAGCTGCATTTTCTATTCATGGAAGAAATCTAATTTTAGCTCAGAGGAAATTGTCTACAGAATACTGACAGCATCGAACAGTGACTTGACCCGGAGTGGCGGATACTCGAAGCGTCGACCGGGGGGTCCACCTAGGCCCGCGCTGGCCACCTTGATGCTCTTGATAGGCTCGACGTTCTGATGCTGCAGCCTCCATTCGTCTATCAGATATCCAGATCATTCTCGACAGCCGAGTCACTCCTGGACCAGATTCATCGTGCATGCTGACAGTTCCACGACGACGTGCCCTCCCGAATTTCCTCCAGTCTCTGTATGGGGTGCTCCGTTGAAAGGTCCATCATATGTCATCGGGACCCTGCGTACTAATAGAAGTCTTCTAGTGGTTCCACTCGAGCATCTGCCCAAATGGTACCGCAGGCAGGCCCCTGCCTCACCGTCCACTCCTTGAATCAGGGACATGGACGGTTGAACACGCACTAGCAGGGAATTGACCACTGCCACTTGCAGCTGTATCTGGGAGCCATTATTCCCCCTGACTTCAGCTATGACGTTTTTTGTCGAAAATGACCCTCCCTTATACGGATATATCCTCTAGTGAGAATGTAATTCGTGTCTTGCATGGACCAATAAGAAGCCAAATAGATCGAAAAGTCCAAAACTGAACATTGATTTTTGATGGATATCGTACAGAAACCGCCATTCCAAAACCCATGCGCCGTCCGTGCAGGAGCAACTGAAATCATCAACCACATTCACATGATGTACCTGTACATTCTCTCCCTTTATATCACTTCGGATGCGATAATGGCAAGGGAGTGGAGTCAATATCTTCGGAACGTGAAGAAGTGGAGGCCTGCCCAAGAGTGCAGTCACGGAATCGATGCAATTTACAATCTTCCATCCGGCTCGCCCTTGAATCGTTGTACGCGCCTCTGTTCCCAGTTGTCTAGGTCCTTGGCCATGAGCCTCTGCAAATCGAAAGAGCAATTCAATTATTAGCAATGATATTCTTCGGACAGGTTCAACAACGGAGATAGTAGTAGTGGGCTGCATGGAAAAATTTCTTACATAGTATTCCTCCTTCTCACTGCCCACAATTCTTCTCCGCGGGTTCCGCTTGATGCCCTCTTCTCCGTCCGGACCCTTGAGCCCCAGCTCCAGCGCCTCCTCCTCGGACAACTGCTTTACTTTCCGGTCATGTCGTTCGTAGCGGAGGGCAGTGGCCGGAGTCAGCGCAAACGATGCCCCGACAATGACTGTGATGAACGGGAGACCGAAGAGCAGGAACGGATGCTTTGGCAGGTAGGCTCGGTAGAGTGCGCCGAGCCGTTCGCCGAGGGAGGATGATGTCGTCGGGGTGCGACGGTACGGTCTAGCTGGAAAGACGGGCATTGTTTCTCTGTTAGGAGACCGACTGTTTGTCTGCTGCGATTCCTTTATCTTTGATAAAGTCGAACCCGCTCGAGCATTAAGATCCGGCTTGTCAAGACCATGTATGCTTGTCTGTCTGTCCCGCACCGGAGGAAATGTTGGTTCACGGTTCCGAGGAGCTTACAAGAATGGGAAGAGGTACCGGGAAAACAGATGATCCGGGATAAACAGATCGTATCCTGTTGAGGAGCAACACCAGAAAAACCACGCGGTGAGGGCTCCGTCGGCCTATAAAGGACGCCTTTTTAAAGCCCCGTTGAAGGGGATCATTTTGGGAGTGTTTACACATTCAAGTCTATCTGTCGGTTTTCTGTTTCTGGTGTGGATGTTCCCCAGCTAGGCTTGAAGTTCACTCGCGCTCTTCTCATTCTTCCGCACTTTTGGCAGCTAGCACGTCCACGCCGAAACAGGGATCTCTGACAGCCAGCCTTCGATCGCACAATTTAACAGCACTTTTCACAGCATAGGTCCAATGGCCTCCGGTTCGGGATCCTTATTCGGCGGCAGCAGCCTTTTCGGAGGTGGAACGTCCACTGGGACGTCGGCACCGCTGACCGCGAGCATATTCTCCCCAACCAACCAAGCCAGCGTGTTTGGAAATCCTCCCGCTACAACGACGGGACAAGCCGCTCCCACATTCTCTCTCTTCGGATCGCAGCCACAGCAGCAGCGGCAACAGCAGCCCGCGCAGACTCAAGGACTTGGACAGTCCCAGCAGCAGACCGCAGGGGGCCAATCGGTGTCGTCCACCCAGGCAACACAGCCCGCGTTTTTCAGCAGCCTACTGGAACGGGGGAAGAAGCGACCGCTTTCGACAGTTGGACAGAATGCTGGGCTTGGAGACCTGCCCAGTCTTCAGCTGGGACTGGATGATATCCGGAGGAAGGCCAGGGAGCTGGGAGCCGGGGGAGCAAAAGCTGCACAGCAAAAGGGTCTAGATAGCAAAGCGTGAGTGCAGCTTTTTTCCTCTAAGATGATTTATGTCCTTTCTTTTTCAGCACAGCGCGTCTAATCCTCTTGAATTAATCTCAGTCACTATTTGCTCGCAGCCTCCGGAATTTCGCCAGGAAAAGCGCTTCGTGACCTGAAGTCTTTGGACACCCAAGCAGCCGCCTCGAGCCCCTTCAAGCAAACGGACACCTTCGACCCAGATAACGAGAAATTCCTGAGAGGCATACAGCAGCGGGGACGGCAGGCAATGATCGCCGAAAGTCTGGCCCGTGTGCACAGGGACTTTGATGCTTTTCTGGAAGAGAAGGTGAATCTGAACTGGGATGAGCAGCGCCGGAAGATATTCCAACATTTCGGACTGGCTCAGAAGGATGATGAACTCGACGAGAGCCTGGGTGCGACGGCCAGAGGTTCGTTTGGTCGGTCTACGAGGCACCCAAAACCCAGCCCCCCTCGTGGATTTGGTGCGACTGGTCGCCGGAGTGTCTTTGGGCGATCGGGCCTGGACAAGTCTGTTATAGGGACATCTGGGAAGGGACTGGCTGGCTCTCAGATTTTCGGAGATCCGGCAGAAAGGGCCGAAGGGACGGGTGTTCAGTCACCGGACACCCGCTTCTTGCGAGAGAAGATGGGATACTTTGCGGATAAAGTGCAGCGCTTGAATGCGGCTAGGCTTCAAGGAAAGGTCTTCCCTGTGCTCCACGAGTTTGCAGAGGTTGAAGAACACGCAGGAGGCGATGTAAGTTGAATCTCTGCGGTCCCCGATCCTCTCAGTTGGCTGACTATTCCAGGTTCCTCGGCAACTGCTCGAAGCGTATCGTGCGCTTATAAGCATCACAAAAGAAGATCAGAACGCCACCTATCCTTCGGATCCTGGTGCTGTCAAGGAGCGGCAGTTCTCTGAAGACTACCTGAACGAAGCTCCAAGCTCACGCGGAGCGACCAATATGAGGAAGAGGATCGTCGAAGGGTCGAGGACTTTCCTCGAGAAACTTTTCTACAACGAGGTTGAAAACATGATTGCTAGGAACCCCCGCGAGGCACAGCTCGGCGGTATCCCCACTGTCATTAACAAAATCCGTGCATATATCAGGCTTCGCGCTGCGAGGAAAGATCTGGCGCCAGACGGGACCGAACTGCAAATGGTCGGCAACGATTACTGTTGGATCCTGATATTCTATCTCTTGCGGTGCGGCTTCATCAAAGAGGCGGCGGAATATGTCAGTCAAGATCCAGGGTTCAGGTCATTGGATCATAAGTTTGTCACTTATATGACGACTTTCGCACAGAGTCGGAGGTTGCCGAGGGATCTCCAACAGAAGATCAATGGAGAATACCAGCAGCGGTTGCGCAATGCACCTGAAAACACGGTTGATCCTTACCGGATGGCCTGTTACAAGATCATTGGACGCTGTGACCTGGAGCGCAGACGGCTTGATGGCATAAGCCAAACCGTCGAAGATTGGATGTGGCTGCAGTTCTGTCTCGCCCGGGAAGATGACCGTGCTGAGGAAATCGCTGGTGAGGTGTTCGGTCTGGAGGATATCCAGACAGATATCACGGAAATCGGGCAACGCGTTTTTACCAAGGGGCAAGAGGGACCTGGCGGCTATGGAACGTTCTTCCTGCTGCAGATCTTGGGAGGGATGTTCGAGCAGGCAGTCTCGTACCTTGGGTCGTATGTCCCGGTTAGTGCCGTGCACTTTGCGATCGCCCTGGATTACTACGGGCTTTTGCGTGTGTCGGACTTTTACATGTCGGGCGAAGAACTATGTAAGCTGACGAAGATTCTTCCGTTTTATCTTTTCGTCAGGCTAACGTGTTTACAACAGTGTCGTTTACTACCAAGCAGTTCCCACAGATCAACTTCGCGTATCTCATCACTCAGTACACTCGGGAGTTCCGCACTGGCTATGTCGAGGCGGCTATCGACTATTTCACGCTTATCTGCCTGAATGCGGATCTCCCTGGTGCGCTCGGCAAATCGCAAGCTTCTGTGTGCCATGAGGCACTCCGTGAATTTATCCTGGAGACCAGAGACTTTGCTAAATTACTTGGTGACGTCCGAGCCGACGGCACGAGAATCAAGGGAGCCATTGAGCAGCGCCTCCCGCTCATCAAACTGGTCGATCAGGAAGAGTTCCTGAAGACCATAACCGTACAGGCCGCCGCTGTTGCCGACGACAAAGGCTTGACGGCCGATGCGGTTCTCCTGTACCATCTTGCCGAGGATTATGACAAAGTCATCGAGATAATCAACCGGGCACTGTCCGACGCCGTGGCTGTTGAGCTCGGAGGATCTGCACTGAGGCTGCAGCCCCTGCGGCCGAGAACGCGGGACGGCGAGGAGACGCAAGGAGAACCGACTGAGCCGGGAAGCAGTCTTAGCCTGGCTGCGGTAGAGGACCCGGTTGTTCTGGCAAAGAACATGATCGGCCTCTACAACTCCAATGCTCTATACTACCAGCGCATCCGCCAGGTGAACCGTGATGCATGTGGTTTGTTGCTTCGGATGATGGAAGCGAAGGCTGAGGTTGAGGCTGGGAGATGGACTTCGGCGCTTGATGTAAGTACTATTTATTTTTCCCCCTTATTTTTTTCTATGGGAAGATACAACAGGCGGGATTCGCTGGTGGTGGTCACCCATCCAACCTCTATAAGCGCTCCGTGCATCTCGACTTGTCTAATGGAATGGTTACTGACAACGCTTCGTTCAGGTCATCAATGAACTGCACATTTTGCCGTTGCGCGCGAGAGGCTCCGTCCCCAACATTCGAAGCGCCGCCCAGGCATTTCCCTCTTACCCACCCGTCATCTCACGCAACATTGGTCACCTGATCATGTGGAGTATTACATGCATCGGCCACGAGCGTGAAAGACTTAGCTCCGGGGCGTATGAGAACGAAATCAGGCAGGGCTTGTCGGAGGAGCTGCTGGTTATGGCCAAGGATCTCATGGTGTTCTCTGGAATGATCAAGTATAAGCTGCCGCCAAGAGTGTACGAGACTCTGGCTCGCGCTGGTGGGGAGATCGGAGCGTATTAATCAAGCTGCTACTGCTGTGTGGATTGGTATTTCTGGCTAGGTGTCTCCATAGTAGCTGTTGTTAGAGCGGACTTTTTTCGACACGGTTTGTGATAATAGAGAAGAGAGTTGTATGATTCCGTCATCTTTTTCTAGTTTCTGATCTGGTAAATTGCCCATGCTCCGGTTCTGTTGTTTGTCTTGGAGTAGTCTAGCATACGATTGACAGTAAAAATCCCGATCGACGGGTGAGCACTACCACATAATATGCTGCTGGATGTTGGTGTTGACCAAATAGGGCCGTTGTAGGCCCCGGCCCCTAGGCGGTGCACGCGCAGGCCTTGTCGCGCGACGGCTCTGTTCCGCAGCAAAAGCGGGTCTTCAATGCTTCTACCCGACATCCCACCTGCACTTGAGGAGCAACGTCGGCGATCCTCTCGCAAAAGAAGTCACAACAACGTAAGTCCTTCGACTGCTTCTCCTTTGACTAGCTCTACTGGAGACCATCTTGTAGGCTTGAGCTGATCAACTTGAGTTTTCCCTAGCGGTCGTTCAAAAAAAATAAAAAAAAAACAGCTCTACATGTATTCCTGACCCTTCGGGACTACTAACCCTGCTCGACTCGACATGGACCATGACCTCGCCGAGGCGTCTTCCGCATCGGCATCAAAGTCCGTAACACCATCTGGGCCAGAGACCGGTCCTTCTTCTGAGAATGGCGCTGCGGCCCAATCCTCCTCCTCAAGAGACGGGTCCGAAGTCGCGTCGGACATCGACTTCGACACGGACAACAGCGACGACATCCGAGCGCAGAACGACTCGATGCTGCAAAAGCAGATCCAGGCTGAGATAGATGCGGCTTCTCATCCGCCGTCAGAATCGCAGACATCACCACCGCAAGTCCAACAGCAACCCGGAGAGCAGCAGCAGCAACAGCAGCAGCCCGAACACGCGCCAGCGGCGCAGAGCAACAACGTTTCTCAGGAGTCGGCGGACGGCAACAACAACAGCAGCAGCGGCGGCGGCGGCGGCAACAGCAGCAGCAATGGGCAAAACGCTGTCGAACCCGCGGACCAAGATGAACCGGCAGACTACAGCCTCTTGGACAACCCTCCGAACATCGCGAAGATCCGGCAGGTGATGTTCGAGTGCAAGGAGCCGATCGAGATCAGTATCGAGGAGTTCGAGCGGTACTGGCCATTCATCGATAATGTCTGGGTGAAGCAGAGGTCGAATTCGAGCAAGGAGGGGCACTGCACGACGGACTACTACATGTGCCGGCTGCGGCGTCCGACTCACCGCACGGCGCAGACTCGACCGTTGCCGGAGGGCAAGCGGCCCAGGAAAAAGCGCGTGCGGGAAGGCGGGATCTGCAACTTTCAGATCAAGGTTGTCCGGTTCGAGGGCGCTTACTCCATGGTGACCATCATGAGGACGCCTGGGAGCAGCAAGGCCCATTCTCATGATCTCGACTACATTGACAAGGTGAAGCGAAATTCCGGGCTCATGGAGTTTGCGCGCAGGGAGGCGGCCAAGGGCTATCTGCCTTCTTCCATTTTCACGAAATTCCAGGAAGAGCGGGACAAGCTCATCGAAGCGGGAGGGAAGTTCTTCACCGTCACAGATGTCCGCAATGTCTCTTCGAAGTGGCGGATCCAAAATCCAGATGTCAAGCTGATACCTCATAAAGGCTATGAGTATCAGCAGGGACATGGGATTGTCAGGGTCCAGCGGAATAATGACAAGCCCGCTGCAGAACAAAAGAAGGCTGAAAAGAATGGGAAACCGCCGTTGCCGCCAGACACCTTACCCTTTCCCCAATTCTCTCTGGACTTTCTTGAGCCGTATCTCCCGAAACACGACGAGAAGCGCACGTTTCCCCATGTCACCCTGTCGTATGCTTCGTCTATGGATTCTAAAATCTCACTTTTGCCCGGTATGCAGACTGTGCTGTCGGGACCGGAGGCGAAGTTGATGACGCACTACCTGCGGTCGCGCCACGACGCCATCTTAGTCGGGGTCGGCACTGTCCTTGCTGATAACCCTGGATTGAACTGCAGACTCGAGGGAGCGGGTGGTTTTGGCGGTCTTGGGAGGATGTGGCAGCCCAGGCCTGTCGTTATCGACCCCATGGCAAGATGGGACTTCCACCCGGAGTGCAGGATGCTCAGAACTGCCGTCGAGGGCAAAGGAAAGGCGCCGTGGATTGTGGTCTCTCCAGGTGCGCAGATCCATCCTCAAAAGCTGATGATGCTCAAGGGCTACGGAGGTGACTTTCTACGTATTATGGAATATAATCAAAGCTGGCGATTACGCTGGGAGGCTATCTTCCGTGCGCTGGCGGCTGAAGGGATACGAAGCGTGATGATTGAAGGCGGCGGAACGGTCCTGAGCGAGTTACTGAATCCCGAATACACCGACTTCATTGACTCGATCATTGTTACCGTTGCTCCTACCTATCTTGGCAGGGGTGGAGTGAACGTGAGTCCTGATTCAAAGGTGGATCATGAAGGAAAACCGAAGGCAGCGCTTAATCCGAGAGACGTTACATGGACGCCAATGGGACAAAATGTCATTATGTGCGGAAAGATTCGACCACCACCACCACCTCCTCCTCCTCCGCCACCACCGTCGGAGCCGCCCATGTTATCTGGTATCGAGGCAGCAGCCAGAGAGGGATCTTGAACTAAACACCAAATAGAGTTATATAGAGCTATATTGCTCTAGAATATCGCGATGACATTCGGTGGGCTGCATATATCATCAGGGGTCAGAGGACACCCTCCCTTAAAAGCAGTGCTATGGGAGAAAACTCACCTAGCCACGCCGCCGGGAACATTGCACGGCTCGCTGACCAAGAAGAAAGACCATCTCTGCTCTTTTTCGCATTGCTGTGCCAACCTTTCAAGGTCAAAAAGCTCGCCGATTGGCATCCCCCATCCGGACAAGAGGACCTCGTGCAAGCTCAAGTCCTTTTGACATGCTGTTCCATAGATCAGCGTCTATAACCTCGAAGATCTCACATTCAGGGGCAAGCCTTACGCCACGCCTCGAATGATGGTTGGTCCCCAGCGACCGCAGAGAAGTTGTCCCATATCCACTCGAGCATCTCCTCGCTCTGTTCAACTCCAATCAGGTGAGGGGGAATAACCTTCGCGAGGCTCGTCAATTTCTCTTCTGACAGTTGTCTGAATGCTTCCATATATCCTGCGCAGATATCAGCTCTATTTTTCACTAAGACCAGGCCGAATATCTCAGTCATATTCTTACCAACTCTGATTATGAGTATGTCTCCGAACTTGATCTCCGTTCCCTGCGACTCCGCTACTGCTTTCAGGTGTTTCAACGGGATGGAACCCGTTTCGAAGATTTCGTATTGCACATTGTTAGCTTTCGCCCACCTGTGGTAGTCGAGGAGGATGCCACGTCCCACGATCCCCTTCTCCGACCAAGCTAGAATATAGGTACGGTTTCAGCATGTTTCCTTTAAAAGAAAAAAACGTGAATCAGCAGAACTTTGAGTGAGAGAGTAAGGCTAGATACCATGAATCCCATTGACATTGCTCTTGTTTGGTCCGTGAATATCTTCCAGTGTCACACCGTTGTAGAATTTCTTTTCCTTCTGATATGCAAAGTGGCGGAGGCCGTCCCCTATGTTTTATTTTTATTATCAAGCGTGTGTTAGAACAAGATTTTTTTCGACTGCATTTGATGGTGAAGAAAAAAAAGGAAGAAAATGGAAGAGAATCCAGATACAAGAAGAGAAGGTTAGTGTCAGAGAGCTCATACATACATTGGCTGCTGCTCTGCGTGTTGAACATCCACACGTCGTCGTTGACGGTCCGTGGCGCCTTGTGGATGATCTCCTTGTGGAAGATGTGGCGGCCGAAGAAGGGGATTTTGCTCTGCGCGTCGAGGGGCCAGTTCAGCGAGATCCTGCGGGGTTTTCTAAAGTAAGCGCTTTTCTTTGTTTCCTTTCTTTCATCTTGAGTCTTGAGGCCTGGTAAGGGCAATGGTATTTATGGGTGTGAGACGTGAGTTTGGAGATTTAGAAAGAGGACAGAGGAGTGAGCAGCAAGCAGGTCGAAGACTTCTCAGAGAAAAACAAGGAGCATATGTGTATGTATATGTATATTATAATATTAAGACAGAATAACATCAACCCAAACATACCTCGTCCCGGACCTGATCTCCTCCCTCGCCGCGGCCGCCACGATCTCGTCCGTCTGCCGGTTCAGCGTCCCCAGCTGGTCGTCCTTGCCGTAGAGCCCCCACGCCGAGTGCGGCGGATCGCCCTTGTTCAGGGGCAGATCGGAGAATCTGGGCAGGTTGGCTGGTCGGGTGGTCATTTTCTTTTACCCTCTTGCTTTCTTTTTTTTCCCGCCTAGGTAGGGCTTCTGTAAAAGCTATGCTGGGTTATTCTATAGAGGATCTCAGATCGTTCCGAACGTAGACAGACGAGTGTAATAATGTCGCTGTCTTAAGAATAAGAAATAATAATTAAGAAGCCCTGCTGCGATCTGCGGGGAAGAGAGCAGGGCAGCGCTTGTCTACCTATCTACGTCTATCTACCTCTCTATCTACTAGTGAGTAGATACTACTGTACAGAGTTACGGTTAGGTACTTAGGTAGGCAGGACGTGGGGGAATAATATGCCGAAACAGCCGAATGAATGCGGAGAGCTCCGCGCATACGGAGTAAGGCGCGGATATAAATCCATTGCTGACAAGTATTTCGGAGATGACACCGTCCGCTTTTGATCTGGTTTAACCGCAACAAGTTAGGTGCAAGTTGAACTCGGAGATAACAATCATTATGTGTGTGAGTAGTTAAGCGGATTTTTGGATTCAAAGCCCTAGGCTGTAAAATTGCTGTTGAATTTGTTTTAATCGATTAATTCTGATGATACGTGCAGCACTAATCTCGCATGTCCCATCTTGTCTGGGGACCACCATTTCTTTTCTCTGCCTTCTTCCCTAGCCTCCAGTCTAGACCCCACGTTCCAACCGGGGTTATCATGCAGTAGGTAAAATCCGACGCAGCCTGAACGTGAGGTGGTTCATTTGGTGCGGGGTTTGACCCTGCAGGCCGGCAGATTGTCCGATGCGAAGGCAAAAAGGCTAAAATCGATGATCGGGCATCTTCCGATCGTACTGTACACAAGTTAAAACGAGGGATTTAATTGGATTTTGTCCTTTAGTGACTTAGGTGCTGCAGTGAGCTTCGGGGCATACTGGCACCTGCTAATCAAGTAGTGCTGTACATGCATAGCACTGTTCATAGTTCTGATCATATTCTGATTTTTTTATCGCTGTTAATTACATCCACTGTGAAAATAATGTATTTATCCTATATCCTCCTTTTCAGCCTTATGCTTCTGCAGAGGACATCAAGGTGCCAATCCTTGCATATTGCAATCGTTTACACGAGCAGATGAACTCTTTCGTTCCTCCTATATATATTAAGGACTTAGTAGTCATAAGAAAAATCCATTCTTCGACAAGAAGTCTGGCAAAACATAGCCATGAATTATGATTAACGCCATGCAGGAAATGCTAATAACAGGAGACCCTAACGAGGGAATGTAACAAAAAGGATCTCACATTCAAATAACGAGGGTTTGTCACGTCAATATAGTCTCGACCCTCTAATTCCCATGTTCCTGATTATTTTGATGCAATTGTAAATGAGATGGGTATAGTTCCAGAGGGCTTGGTTGAACCACTACGGAGTAGTACTAGTACGCAGATAAAGATCCAGGGCTAGCTAGAAACCCAGTGCAATTGCAGGATATCCGATGCGTGCTCAAGGTATGCACTGAGCATTCGATTCAGCATCCTCATGAGAGCAGCCATACCTGAAAAAAGGATTTTCAGGGCCGTACCTAGGTATAGAGATTGACATATCATACAATAAGCTGAATCTCAAAGCAGCGACCTTCCACTACCTCATGACGTCGAATCACAAAACAGCAATAGTAATCATACAATCCTCAACAAGGCAATCAAGTCACTTACCCATTATTCACTGACTTCTGCAACCAGTTATAGAGTCACTATATCTAAGTAGATCGTAGTTATTGGTGGTATTAGTGGAGGGAGCAATCAGACCTTCGCGGTCACCCGCGGATTACGGTGTGGGCGTGGGCCAATCAGGAGGCGAATGTTGCTAATAGGTCCTGGTTACATACTATTGCGTAGGTATTGTTCTATAGATATAAAGATGGACGTTTCCATGGAATTGTAGTTCCTTTTTCTTTCTTTTTTCTTTCAGAATCACTTTGTCTCTGGAAATTCGAGAATCTAATTGTCTTCGCGTTTCGTTACTTGGAAATAAAAAGGCATTCGATTATCTCCGTGCTAAATCTATCTCATACACACATCGTAACACCTTGAAACGAGACTGCAGACTCGAATCGCAAAGCCATTGAATTGAACAGCACCGCGAAGATGCATCCGTCTACCTGCTGCAACATCTCCGGGGATGCTGGATGCTGCTGTGCTAAGCAGGCAAGATGCTCCTGCGGCAAGGAGGCAGCGCTCCACTGCACATGCGAGAAGGCCCCAGAGGAGAACACCATCTCAGGCGCCAGATGCTCTTGCAGTGAGTATCGCTTCGCTCCTGCTACTGTATGGCCACTCTGGCGGTTGCTGACAGGGTCGCCTTGCAGGAATCCGACCCGCCGGACAATGTACCTGTGAGCGGGCAGCAACTGAGAATCGCCCCGTGAAGGGAGCGACCTGTCCATGTGGCAGAAGGCCTCACGGTATGCCACGTTTTATTCTTTTGGTGAAAATTCTCACTTGCTGTTAGCAACCTGCCGGCATCTCCTCTCACCCTTTCCTATGATGTCATATCACGCTCATCAGGGAATTGAGATGTGACGAGCTGTCTGGATCTATGCATCGGCAGTATGCTAATATAACTTGCCGCAGAGTCTTGCACTTGCGAAAGGCAAGGCGTGATTGACACAGCTACCGAGGTACTTGAAGTCGACCTGACCACGAAGATAGCGGGTGCTCCTCGTTTCAACATTCTTCCGAAATAGAACTGCTCTTTGGATGAAGCATATGTATGAATATGCAGGGCCTGGGACTTTATAATTGTTTGAGATGTTGGATTGGGATCTCTTGAACTATATATTAGCTGCTAATGACGATATTTCTCTTTTGGGCTGCTCCACGAGAATATCTCTGCGCTGTCGACCCGAGACATTAGCATTCGACGTAGAACAACGAGGGTTTGAAGCTACGGTTTCTGTCGTGGGGTGTGCCAGAATGGACCCTTGAATAGTCAATTAGCCCTGTTAAGAGTGCATCAACAGTTATATCACGAGGGTCCGCAGGAATCCGGACGCTAACACGATGGGCATGGAGAGCGACCCCCATGCACGGCACAAGGATTGGTGGGTTCCCATGGTGTCTGTCCGGAGAAGTCAAGCTTAAGCACAGATACCTAGGCTCTCTGGCAGTGACACAGAATGGGACCCGGAGAATTCCTTCCGGGGATCGAGCGCCGGCTGACTCTATTCATATAGTCTGCGTATATTGTCTGCTTGATGAGAATCAAAGCTCCAGGACTGATGGGACGGAGTCGACGTTTCACTCGACAGCTGGAGAATGCATAGTAGCTTGCCATTGGTCCAATAGAAGGACTATCCACTGCTTCGGCGTATCGCACGTCATCGTTCTGTTTGTAGACTTCGTTAACTTGAGCTGGGCCCATAACGAATTGAGAGCGCGTTGCAGTATTCATCAAACGGCTGAGCAACAATTGATTGGCGCAGTGACAATGACGAAGCTAACAAGGAGGAAGCAATGAGAGCTTCACTAAGCGTCGAGGACACAAGGCATGGGCCTCCGACCCTCGTTATTAGTTGTGGACCGTGTGCGCGTCCGCTGCTATCGGCGGCGCGCATCAACATTGTTCCAGAAGCGCTGGCCTACCGCGGATCTGGAGCGGATCGACGCCGAACCGCCCAAGTGGTGGACCTGGCAGCGCGACGGCTCACGACAGGAAATCCGCCGGCCTCTCGAGGATCATCAGGAGTTCGGAGCTCGCGCCAGCTTCACATCTTTCAACCACTCTTTGCCCTGCCACTTTGCCAACCCTAGCCGTCGATATCTGCCGTCCTGACGCCTTGAGATGGATTTCCCGCCCTTCCCGATTCTCCGTCGCTGATTGCATCCATCGGGACAATCTACGGAACCCCCTATCGTGTCGAGTCCTCCGACCTGCTTTGCGGAACCCCTTTATGCAGCCCCGTAATGCTGGTGTCGCGATACGGGCATTGTTGAAGAGAGCTATGGTTGCCTGATCGCCTGTAAATAGCTCAGCAGGACGTGCTGTGTCTGGACAGGACGGGAAAACTTCGCTCGAGCAATTGACATACATTGCTATAGACCGCCAACATGTCTTCCATGCGAGGACTGGTCCAGTTCATCGCGGACCTGCGAAATGCGAGGGCGCGTGAGCTGGAGGAAAAGCGCATCAACAAGGAGCTGGCAAATATCCGGCAGAAGTTCAAGGACGGAAACTTGAACGGCTACCAGAAGAAGAAATATGTCTGCAAGCTGCTCTATGTCTACATACAAGGATACGACGTCGATTTTGGACACTTGGAAGCTGTCAACCTGATCTCGGCCACTAAGTACTCTGAGAAGCAGATTGGATACTTGGCTGTCACATTGTTTCTGCACGAGCAGCATGAGCTGCTACACCTCGTTGTCAACAGCATCCGAAAGGACTTGCTGGACCACAACGAATTGAACAACTGCTTGGCACTACATGCCGTTGCGAATATCGGAGGCAAAGAGATGGGGGAAGCCCTTGGCGCCGATGTCCATAGACTCCTGATCTCACCGTGAGTCTCCATTCTCGTGCTGGCTTACCGGTTTTCTAACGTTCTGTAGGACCTCGAAAGCGTTCGTCAAGAAGAAGGCCGCCTTAACCCTCCTCCGTCTATACCGCAAGAACCCAAGCATAGTACAAAACGAATGGGCGGAACGTATAATTTCTCTCATGGATGATCCAGACATGGGGGTTTGTCTCTCCGTGACCTCTCTTGTCATGGCCTTGGTCCAGGACAAACCAGAACAATACAAAGGCAGCTATGTCAAGGCAGCCCACAGATTAAAGAAGATAGTGGTGGACAAAGAGATATCTCCGGACTACCTGTACTATCAAGTCCCGTGCCCTTGGATACAGGTGAAGCTGCTGCGGTTGCTTCAGTATTACCCGCCTTCTGGTACGCCGACAACATCTTTCTTTCGGTCGTTTCCCATAGTCTAATGTGATGCAGAGGACACCCATGTGCGTGAGATTATTCGAGAGTCCTTGCAAAAAATTTTTCATTCGGCTAGCGACACGCCCAAGAATGTCCAACAGAACAACGCTCAGAACGCCGTCCTTTTCGAAGCCATCAATCTTCTAATTCATCTCGACACGGAGCATAATCTAATGATGCAAATCTCGTCACGTCTCGGTAAATACATACAGTCTCGGGAGACCAACGTTCGCTACCTTGGTCTCGAGGCTATGACGCATTTCGCCGCTAGGGCGGAGACCCTTGACCCTATTAAGAAACATCAGAACATTATCCTTGGTTCTCTGAGAGATCGCGATATCAGTGTACGGCGTAAAGGGCTCGATCTCATCTACAGTATGTGCGACACGTCAAATGCGCGTCCGATTGTCAATGAACTCTTGCGGTACCTGCAGAATGCGGACTATGCGATCCGAGAGGAGATGGTGTTGAAGGTGGCCATCCTCACGGAGAAGTATGCAACTGATGCGCAATGGTACATCGACATATCTCTAAAGCTTATTGCCTTAGCCGGTGATCACGTCAGCGACGAGGTCTGGCAACGGGTAATCCAAGTCGTCACCAACAATGAGGAACTCCAGGCCTACGCAGCACAGAACCTGCTTGAGTACCTTAAAGGTGACTGTCACGACACTTTGGTGAAAGTCGGAAGCTACGTTCTAGGCGAGTTTGGACATCTGATTGCAGACAATAAGGGGTGCAGTCCTATAGAGCAGTTCTTGGCTTTGCAATCGAAGATGTTCTCATGCTCTGATAACACGCGAGCGATGATCCTCTCATCGTTCATTAAGTTTGTTAATCTTTTCCCCGAGATCAAGCCGCAGTTGCTGCAAATATTCCGACTCTACACACATTCTCCGGACCCTGAGTTGCAGCAAAGAGCGTTCGAGTATCTTTCACTGGCTACCCTACCAACAGATGATCTCCTTCGAACGGTTTGCGATGAGATGCCACCATTTCCTGAGAGGGCGTCCATACTATTGTCCCGTCTGCACCAGAAGACTGCTGGCACAACCGACAAGAGAACATGGGTTGTGGGTGGAAAAGATGCGAATGCCGATGAAAAGGAGATCATGATGGCCCAGAACCCTGGATTGAAGCGTACCTTCACGAATCTTGTCAATGGCACAAATGGCACGAATGGAGTGGCAAAGGGCTCTGCTACTGAGGATCTCGCTGGGCTCGACCTGAGCGGCAGCTCTAATCCACCCCCGAATTTGGCCAGCGCCGCTCACCTTACCCCCGATTGGGAAATTGGGTACAATAGGTTGTACTTTGGTGACGAGGGAGTTCTCTTCGAAGATGCTCAGATTCAAGTAGGATTCCGCTCGGAGTTCCGTGTACATCTGGGTGTCGTAAAACTCTACTTCACGAATAAGTCTTCATATTCGATTGGGTCACTCACCACGACCCTAGATAACCGTTCTGCTCCTAATCTCAAGATCGACACTAAGAACCTACCAGAGCCATCTGTTCCCGCGGCGGGCCAAACGCAGCAGACCCTACTTTTCGAGGCTCATGGACCATTTGCGGATGCACCCACCATCCGAATATCTTACCTCGCAGGAGCGCTTCAGGCATACACTTTGCAACTACCGATCCTGATGCATAGATATATGGAACCATCGACATTGTCCACCGAAGACTTCTTTAAGCGGTGGAGGCAGATCGGCGGACCTCCTTTGGAGGCACAAAGCACCTTTGGCATTACGGGCAAGGGTCGATCAATGAACGAAACCTTCACACGCAGAATCGTGGAGGGATTTAACTGGAAGATCCTCGACGCGGTTGATCCAAATCCAAAGAACTTTGTTGGATGCGCCGTTTACCATGCAGCAGGCGGAAAGACGGGCTGTCTACTGAGACTTGAGCCAAACTATGAAAAGAAGGTGAGCTTATTGTGTTCTTCACGGACCATGAAGAAAAGGATACTAATCTCGGAGTTGTAGATGTACCGTATAACGATCCGGGCGACTCAGGAGACAGTCCCGCAGCTGCTTGTCAAACAGATGGAGCAGAAACTTTCACAGGGCATACCAGTGGATAACGGTCATGGCGACCGATGACAATTTCTCGCATGAAAAACGAAAAAAAAGTTCGGAGAAATCTAATCACGGTAGCGATCATCCCTTTTTCCTTTGAACGGATTATAATCTTTTCTTTTGTCCTTCTCGGCTGCTGTTCCTTGGAGGGGCATTCGCACGTTTTCTGAACGTGCTTCTTTGACCATCATCTCTGGTCCATTGTATATACCTCTTTTTTGAATTGTATTAATGTGAAGCGAGGTGTCTTCGGGGTCGTTCATCTGCTCTTTTCACAATACTTTTGCAACCCATTGCCTTACGAGCCCTGCCAGCTCATCCCACAACCTTTGCCTCTGATTTTGGTGGTCGTTCACCAAAGATCGTAGTTCCAATGCGGACCTGATCGCTGCCCAAGGCGATCGCGCCTTCAAAGTCCTCACTCATACCCATGCTCAGCTCCAACTCAGCATCGTCGCCTTCCAGACCCAGCTCCTTAACGACCCTGTCTCGCGTATCCCTCAAACAAACAAAATCCTCGTTTTCTGTCTCCAGTGTCGTAGCCTTGGATCGTGCAATCGCTCCAATTGTCATCAAGCCCTGCAGCTTCAACCGTGGACACTTCTCCCGGATGAACCGACACAGGGCGGGTGCCGCTGCAGGCTCGACGCCCGACTTACTCTCCTCACCGGAGGTATTCACCTGTACATAGACGCGAAGTCTGCTCTCCCCGTCCCCTTCCCCTTCAACCTTCCGCTCCCCCCAACCCTTATCCAGCAGACTCGCCTTCTTCTCCGTATCCACGCTCTCCACAGCCCAAAGGCCCGGCACGTCCCGCGCCAGCGTCACGCATTTATTCGACTGCAGTCCGCCGATGAAGTGCCATCGGATCTGCGGCGGCAAGAGTCGCGACTTCTCGAGCAGTTCCTGTACGTAGTTCTCTCCGAAATGGAGGTGGCAGGCGGGCGGGTTGTAGAGGGCGAGGATATCCGAGGCGGGCTTGAGCTTGGAGACGGCGACGAGCCGGACGGGTTTTGTTCGAGGGGTGGGGGATTTGGCAGAGGCGGTGGCGATGCGCGCGGTGACGGCAGAGAGGTTGGAGATGAGGGTGGAGGCGCGGGTCGGGGAGGCAGTCATTATTGTTGTTGTGTCGGTGGTCGTGGAGGGGATTGCGTCTGTTTCTGCTTCGGTCATTGCAGAACTCGTTCCGCTGTCGATTAATGGTCCACTGATAGGATTGACGGCAATTGCGTCAAAATCGCGCACAGGTCAGCGTAAAGCTGATCGTCGCGTATAAGGTGATGTAGTCGTGATGGTAGGGAATATAATAATAATCATACAGTCGATTGGTGAGCTTCCAGCCCGTTCGCGGGAAAGCAATTGATCTCCAGAGTAGATGCTCGCGGTGACGCATTGGTCACGTGCATCAGATCGAGCCGAGATCTCTTAAAGTGCGGAAGGTCGAGATCTTGTCTCGAGCTTTGTTGTAGAATTACTTAGCTCAGCAACAGCATCCTTGGACGTCATCCCTTTTTCTCTGTCGACAACGTACATTATCTGTTACGGAAAGAAATTCCAGAATGTCAATGGAATGTTACATGTCTGTGATTTTCAGAAGTTCCCCTCTAACTCCATGCTATGATTCCTTGGATCCTTCTATCCCACTTGGGATAGTGCTATCTGCTAAGTTGTACTATCCTAACCTGGGTGCTTTGTTCGTCTTCAAGGTGTTTGCAATGCCTTTCTGCTCTTGACAAAACAAGAAAACTCCCGATTATCCTTGCAGGATATGTATTGTTTCTCGGGTCTAGTTGTTCTTTCCAGTTCCAAGATCATTGTTTGCGTCCTACGAGGTTTCTGATTGAAGCTGACAAGCTGTTCTAAGACGGTTATTTGAGACCTTCATATTGAATGAAGGGACTAATCGGATCCAGGCGCTTTCCGTTATTCAATAAAGGACCCGAAACTCCCTGCACATAAAGAATGGACTTGGAAGCATGGCAATGTCGAATTTTCTGACAGCTACAAATATCGTTACTTATGGGAACAAAGAATGGTAAATTCTTTAAGGGAAACCCGGTGGATAATGAAACAACCCGAACAATTTTCAATATATTATGCCTTGTATAGAGGTATAAAAGCGCTATCTGTGCCGCTTCTTTGCTAATTTTTATCCTCACCTATCCTGTCGACATATCTTTCAGACTCATCGACAAAGTACACTCCCAACTTGGAGCTACAGGACTAACATAGCATTCTACTGCTTAAGAACCAAAGAGATTCAACAAAGATAACCAAATTCCGAGTGTACACCCCTTCAAACCCCTCAGATAGCCCCTCTGCCTCCAGCTGTTCCAGCACTTTGAGCTCCCGGATTCCTACCCCTGACATTCGTGTTTGGGCCCCGACCCCGACACACCCATTTGAAGAAGACGATCAGGAACACCTTCTCAGATCCTTGGAAACCGCCTACGCTCCGTGCCGCGCCGGCGACACTGACCTAGACTCTGGCAACGATGTGTCCGCCATCAAGGATGATTACCTGGCGCCTCTGCGCGAGGACACCGTCGACAAAGATATCAATGGTCATTTCAATGCGGAGACAGAGACACCAGAACAGCAAACTGATACCGCGGTGTCGGCGTTGATACTCGTCATAATGATGGCGTTAGGGGTCATAGTAGGAGCTGTGATGGCCTATGCGATATTCTCCGAGATTCAGATCTGAGGTCAGTATCTCTATACATGTGTATGTGTGGAAACGATGAACAACTTGAATGAAAGGGGTGCCGTTGTAGAGATGGCTCTTTGAGTACAGAGTGTGTAGACCTAGGGCACCTTGTAGGAGAGTCGGAAAATGAACTAGAAAGACATGGAAACAGTAAAAAAAAGGTATGTACAAAGGATGCACCCTGTGCAGTTAGCTGGTTATTTTGTATCTTCTGCACGCGGGATCCATTTCCAGAAGCTTGAGGCAGACGCTGGTCAAGACGATTTTCGGTACCAAAAATCCATTGTTTGGACGGCCCCTTTTTGACCATATGTGGAATACTAAACCTAGACTTTCTTTGTCACTGTGCAAGTGACCAAAGTTTGTATGACGCATAACATAAGAAATTCATAGTTATGCGGCTAAGGCTGACGTCAACAAACTGAAATCATGACTATACCTTTCATCTTGTGAGGAGGGGGTTGTTCTGTTACTTATTTTATCTTCCTGTCAACAACAAAGAATTGTTGAAATAACGGGTTCCAACTAAATAGCCTGATACTTGGAACGGAGTGTCAGAACGAAGAAGCTTGAAAAGAAAATCTACTCTATATTTGCCAGGGAAGCTCACCAACTTTGTCTGATTGAGATACCAGGATTGATCGAAGACACACACCTTCCTGGAACATAATCTAAAGAGGAGCAGAAAGTCCTCCCTTTATTTTGCACTTCAATTAATGCGCAAGTTCTCGCCCAGCTTAACCCACCAGCAACAAGACAGAAAGCTCTGTTGCCGCGATCTCGAGTCGTGTCAGAGTCTCTCACAGACCGCAAGTCCGACAGCGCGGAAACGACGTCCTAATATTCAATCGCAATGTGCAGGCAATATCTCACCATCTATGAGTGGTGCAAGTGCCGGGAGGTGACGGACAAGGTCCACTGCGCAGGCCACCGCCGGGGCGGTTGTGTTGGCATCAAGACGGAGACTACCCACATGCAGTGCTTTTGTACCATACATGCCACGACTAGCTGGATATCCGAAAAGAAGGCAAAGAAGAAGATGAAAGAGAAGAACGGCAGGAAATGGTATAAATGGCATGCCAAATAACCGGAGGGGAAAAAGAGTCCGTATATGGCGGGGTTATAGTTCTATTTTCGGGGTTTTTCCTTCATTTTTTGGATGCAGATGTTCAAGATCATTGGATCAATATGTGGACATCGTCAAAGACAAGGTGGAGACCACTCTTCAGCAAAGTCCACCTTGGAGAATTTTTGAGACAGTCGTGAAGCGCAGGATGGCCTGTGTCTGAAGAGGGGCAGATGCTTTGGAGCATCGGCGACGTGGCGGTATCGAGCGATAAGCGCCAGATCCGGAGCCACGATGCGCCGTGCGTGTGGCCGAGACGCCTCCACATGGAGCGGCGCCTGGAGCGCTAAGAGGCGCCTGTCGGGCCCGCCGACGCGACCGCGCATCCCTGACCCCAGCCTCTCCATCTCCTGTGATCCGTCGTGTTGATGCTCGATGTGTCCTCCGGTCCGGATAGAGCCAGCCAGCCTGTTTCTACCGAGAGTACCTTGCTTCATCTGGCGCTGCCAGATATCTGGCTGCCAGCATGAGCCGCAGCCAGGGTCATGGTTCTCTCAACACCCCCCAGGACGCGCGAAAGGGGTCGCATGAAAGACTCTCGCCTACCACAACAAACGGGTCGTCAGAGGGTGTCAGGCGGCTTTCCCTTTCACCAGCCTCTGGATCACCCTTAGCAGTCTCCCCGCCGTCTCTGTCTCCCAGAATGCCAGAAAGGCCATCCTCCCAGCTGCGACATGGCCCCTCGTCTGGGAGTTTCTCTGCGCTCCGGAGGACTCCCAGTACCGCTTCCCTGAGGGACGACCGCCGAGTGTCGACACCCACCTTGAAGAAACGCTTATCAGTGAGCTCACTGCGATCGGTCCATCACAGCGGTAGCGCGCGCGCGGCCTCTCCACATCCCAGTTTATCCAGCAAACGCTCTTCCTCAAACCTGAATGCGAACATGCGCCCCAAATCTCGCCTGGCACTTTCCGAAGAGCAGTACACCCCTACGGCTTCATCCATCGCGGCAGAGCACTTCCGCAAGGAAATGGCATTGCACGCTTCTGCGGACTTGCACTCGAAGACCCTGGTTGTCATACAGGACGCGTGTTACGGCCACAGATTCTCACGGCCCAGGACCTCCAAGGCTGCTCTGAGCACTGTCGTTGAGAGGCCGGAGCGTATTCGCGCTGCTGTGTTGGGTCTTGCTACTGCGTACGTTCGCATGGGTAGGAGGCATGCTGGTGAGTTCTTTGCCCCCCATCCAGATCTCGACTTGAGCCTCCTGCCCGTGCCACCCTTTCAGATCCGTAAAACGTCAAGGTCGCTGGATCTCAGCTCCCCGGCTGTCACTCATGTTCACGGGGCCAAGTGGATGGATGATCTCAAGGCCATGTGTGATGCGGCAGAAGCCCGACTTGCGTTGAACGGCAAGGAGTTGGTTCGCCCGCGAAGCTCTGGGAAGGACGATTCTGCGAACGCACCAAAGTTCCACGAGGGCGACCTGTATCTCTGCTCCGAATCGCTCAACGCTTTCGAGGGTGCTTTGGGAGGAGTGTGTGAAGGCGTGGATGCAGTTTTTGGGTCCGGCTCGACTCGACGTGCATTTGTTTGTATTCGCCCGCCGGGACATCACTGTTCATCGGACCACCCGTCAGGGTTCTGCTGGATCAACAACGTCCATGTTGGCATTGCCCATGCTGCTATGACGCACGGCCTCACACATGCAGCGATTATCGATTTCGATCTTCACCATGGGGACGGGTCGCAAGCAATTGCTTGGGAGCAAAATCGCAAAGCTGCTTCTTCCCCCAAGAACGCCGCACCCCATAAGAAGACAGCAATTGGCTACTTCAGTCTGCATGATATCAACTCCTACCCTTGCGAAATGGGAGAAGAAGACAAGGTCCGCAATGCCAGCGTCTGCATAGACAACGCGCATGGACAGTCCATCTGGAACGTTCACTTAGAGCCGTGGAAGACGCCCGCTGAATTTTGGAAACTCTACAACGACAAATACTCCATTTTGATTGAGAAGGCCCGCACTTTTCTAAGATTCCACACTGAACGCCTGTCAAGTTCCCCGAGTGGACCACCGCCGAAGGCTGCCATTTTTATATCAGCTGGTTTTGACGCGAGTGAATGGGAAGGCACAGGGATGCAGAGACACAAGGTGAATGTACCCACGGATTTCTACGCTAAATTTACCGAGGATATTGTACGACTGGCGGAGGAAGAAGGGCTTGGTGTCGGTGGTAGAGTTATTAGTGTTCTTGAGGGAGGTTACAGCGATCGAGCCTTGATAAGCGGAGTTCTCAGCCACCTTTGTGGCCTCGCAGATACGCGAGGCAGTACCTCTGTAACCAATGGCAACCAGAAGAGCCGCCTGGCTTCCGAAATGATTGGGCGCTTGGGGCTGGCCGAAGCGAACCAAATGCTATTTACCGACGACGATGAAGTTGTTACCTTTGAGACTGAGTGGTGGGCACCGGCCCTGCTAGATGAATTGGAGGCTCTGGTGAACCCCCACCCACAGGCTCCCAAGCCTCGCGAGAAAACTGGCCCTACTTATTTTGCTCCGACCCAATCATCTTCAGCTAAAGCCATTACGCCAACACGGGATCGGAAATCTCATGGATCACAAGCAGGTCCAGATACGCATATTCCTCCGCCCCTCCCCGAAGTCGATTGGGCTACCGCTGCCCATGAATTATCCAAGGTCCTTATCCCAAGCGATCGTCAGACAACGAGTTGCACGCCCGAGGATCTTAACGCCGAAGCTACTCGAGCTCGTCGAGAGCGTCAGTCTGGCACCGAAATTGCCGAAACGGACGGAAAACGTATGCAGCTCCGCGAAAGGAAGCCCAAATCGTCCCTACCACCTACCTCCAGACTGGATACTCCTTCAAGCAACAGTCGGAGGACAACTATTGCTGACTTCAATGATCTACCAGATCCATTCAATGGTACATCCCTAGCCAGCCGAAGACTGAGTACCGCTTCGACCGTTGTGGGAGAATATTCGTCAAGGGCCCCATCCCGCGTGGCAAGCAATAGACAGCAGATGAGCGCGAGGCCAGCAACAGCAATGAGTATGAGATCTTCAGTCACAGATACTATAAACAAGGCAAGAACAAGCGGCTCTCGCGGGCCAACTTCCAAAGGCTCGACTAGCCCGAAAAAGGCCCCTCCTGTTCCCAAGGTTCCATCCTCATATCTGAACACCTTTTCGGCAACACCCTCCGTTGATGGAGATCGGACCAGGACGGACTCTGAACCAACTCAGCAAAGACCTTTATCGGCAAATGGAGATACTAAGAACGATGTCATGGAGAGTCTTACTGCTGATGTGCAGAAGCTCCACATCAAATTGAAGGTCCCGTCGCCAGAGGAGAATGCAGCTCGGGAGGCGGAGCGGAAGAAGACAGCCTCTAAAATTTCAAATAAGTCCACGGGCACCAAGCCAGCCAAAGGAGCTGTGTCCAAGTCGGCGACTAAGACGTCATCGGCAGCCAAGGCATCAAATCAGCCTCAGCAGGCTGCTGTGGACCATTCTAGTGAGGCGAGGAGTGCTGAAAGCGTAGCCTCCGCAAAATCTGACACGGAAACAATGTCGCACGGACCATCTGCTGCTGGCATAGGAGCCCCAACCACTGAGCTGTCCACGACAGAGAAGCTGCTGCAGCGATCTATTTCGAAAACGGTGTCACCTCCACTTACCACTGGAGCCTCTTAGGATGTGATGCGCTCGGATTTCTGTTCAGTCCCCACCAGCGTCCGTTGGGTAGGCAACTTCTGGTCTTCATGTCAACCAGCCCCATTTCCTTCGCTTCACCTGCCAATTCTACCGGATATCAACATCAGATGGGAAACGACCGATCTGCTGCATCTGGCAGTGTCCACCTCAGCAGCAGGGAAATAGAGATATCAGACCAAAATCATCATCCTGATAAGCTGGGACCATTGGTGCAGACGTTCGTTTTAACATTTTCATTTCGAGTTCTGCTTCATGTCGATTCTATCCCCCAGTACCGTTTTTGTGTCGGATATCCCTGATCTCTTCGATTTCCCCCTTGATTTGTTTCTATACCCACACAGAGCGCAGGATTATTTGGAGGGATCCCACTTTTGACCGTGTATACCCAAGTTTTTCATATTTTGTAGTCATCACGATCCTTGGAGCGATAGTCCTTCAGAATAGCTAGCAGTCTATTTGCGCTAGTAATGATAATATGACACTTCCTCGTCGTCATATCCATAGTTGTCGACCTTGCGTCGTCGTCTGTTACGGATTTGCGGGCGATAGCCGAGAAGGTTCTGGTAGAGAATCTTCCAAATCTAATTAGCCTGAACTGTACTGCGACGCGCCTCTAGACCGCTCTGGTTCACAGGAATGGATGCGTAACCCTTATTCCGTGCGGTAGAACTTTATGTGAAGGACTTAGAATCGAGATCGGCCCGCCTGGCCGTCGCAAAGTATCGCGAAGGTTGAGTTACGTGTCCAAGATTCTCAGCGCAGTGCATGGGCGACGACTCCACGAGGGCTGGAATGTGCGGTGGATCTCTGCGCCTTCGAGAAGAGCCGCGGAATCTATTTAAAGTTCGCCAAGATCCGGGGTAAATGCAGGGAAGTTGAGCTAGGCTAAAAGGAGCTAGACCGAACCACATTTTGAAGATGCCCGTCGCGGTCGCTGGAAGAGGTCGTAAAACGTCGCAATTCCTACTTCCACACCTTCCACTTGTCGCGCGAATGCGCAAATTGGACATCTTGTGTCGCGTAACATTGCGGAATATACGCGCAAAATCTGGGCTTTTTTGGACGTCGTTTAGGGGTACTTCATTTTTGTCACAGCGTCCAGTCGGGACAAATTTCAAGGTGCTGAATCTTGTGAAGATTGTGGGTCCCGGTCTGGACCCTGATCGACTCGAGCTAGAGCCTAAAGCGGCTAGACAAACCCAAACTCTGGCGATGATTGTCACGTGCGGTCGCGGGTCGCTGCGACGGCGAGTTCAGAGTCGTGGAATCGTATATCTCGACAGCCACACGTGGGATCGATGCGCAAATTGGGATTCTGTGTCGCGTAATGTGGCGGAACTAGCGCGCAAATTTTCAGCTTTTTCTCAGCTGATTTAGGCGGTGTTTTATAGGATGACAGAATTACAACGCCAGGCAAATCTCGAATTTTGTGAAGATTGTGGGTCCAGGTCTTGACCGTGACAGCCACACTACCCCGGATTCAAACCATGGTTCCGGTTCGGGTCTAGAACCCGCCGCCTGGCTCTGATGGTTCTGGAACCCCGACCTGGAACCGATGTCAAGATCCATTTCGGGGTCGCCAAGGCCTCAAATGAGAGCGAAGAGCCCTGAGGTTGCGCTAAACCGTAACGGGGCGGCTACCAGAGAGGACTGAGGTCGCTTAGGTAAGCACCCAGCGCCCGCCACGGCGCCGCCTGGAACCTTCTCCGCGTGTCTCGCATGCTCCGCCACATCTCGCTACATCTCCATCTCACCTATCTCCGTCTGCGCTTGCGATCGCCGACTACACTAAGGGTAGCCCGCCACCAGCTGACGACAGCGCAGCTGCCTGCTCAAGTCCCTCTTTCTCTCTTTAATACCGCTCACTGAATCGATTGAGCAATTACATTCTCTAATTTTGCTTTAAGCAAACAACTGCTGACAGGCTCGCCACGTCACGATGGCAGCCATCACCATCTACAAAGGCGACGGCCGGACATCATCCGACCCCGACCAGCAGCAGGAATCCTACACACAGATTCCAGAGCACGACCTCGAAGCCATCGGCCGCAACTGTCAGTTCGAATTCTGCCGCCAGCTCGACTTCCTCCCGTTCCGCTGCGAGTCGTGCAAGGGGACGTTCTGCCTCGAGCACCGGACAGAGACCGCCCACAAGTGCACACACGCCGGGGAATGGGCGCGACGGAGACACGCCGCCGCTAATGGCAACAGCGGCAGCACGTTATCATCATCGTCATCGTCTACATCGCAGAAACCCACCGTCTACAACTCGGACCAGTGCTCGCATCCGACCTGCAAGACCCTCATCGACACCCTCACAGCCCCCGGCGTGCACTGCCAGAACTGCAACCGGCGATACTGCCTCAAACACCGGCTCCGGGAGGAACACGACTGCTCGAAGCTCACCCCGCTGGGCGCGCGACCCGCAGGCCAGAATAATGGCCCGGCGCCAAAGGAGGCCCTCAGCGCGATGTTCGCGCGCGTCCGCGAGTGGGGGAAGGACAAGACCGCGACGGCCATGTCGAACTTGACAGCACAGAAACCGAAAACTACAACTGTATCGCAGCTCAACAACATGAAACGGACCGCCAAGGGCGACGCCAACATCCCCGTCGACAGGCGGCTCTACCTGCACGTCGTCGGGACGTCGGAGACCCAGAAGGCGGAGCCGCCCTCGGGCGATTTCTTCTTCGACTCGCGCTGGAAGGTGGGCAGGGTGCTCGACGACGCGGCGCGGCGGCTGCGCGTGGAGAACGTGAACAATCGCGGCGGCGGGGAGGAGTCGCGGCTGCGCGTCTTCCACATCGAGAGCGGGCAGTTTCTCGAGTTTTCGGACGTCATTGGTGAGGGTCCGGTGAAGCAGGGGCATACGATCGTTCTTATGAGAGGGGCGGGTGTGCTTTTGGGGAAATAGACGAATCTCTTTCTTTGTGTGGGATGCGGATGCTGTCTGTTTCAGTGGTTACTTTGATTTTTGGTTTCCATCTCTGTGAAAGCAGAGCGTTTGCATGTGTCTGTATATATACCCCGTGTGTACTTTTTGGTGATATCATTTGGAAGGAAGCTCTTCTGTTATCCCTTACTGTCATATCATCCCTATCATATCCTAACGTTAAGCGCCGACAGCACATCTGGAGTTTAAGATCACTGGTAGATACATCCCATACAGTCTCTGGAGGGAAAGCTTTGTATGTACAGGAGTGTCTAACCAAAGGACTGCCCATTGAGGACTAGTGTCTCATTCCAACATATCATTAACATTGGTATCATAAACAATAATGACCCAACTACCCAAAAATGCATCAGAAAAGGAACAGTAAAAGGACGTCCAATGGCGAAAACTAGACGCTCATCTTCATCTTGATTGGCTTGTGCGGTTTGTAGTCGATCACCTCAAAGTCTTCCTCCTTCCACCCGTCGATCACTCCGCTGCCCCGGTCGCTGCGCTTGATCCTGAGCTCAGGGAACGGGGTCGGCTCGCGCGTCAGCTGCTCCTTCAGGGCATCGATATGGTCGAGGTAGACGTGCGCATCGCCCATGGTATGGATGAGCGTGCCCGGGTTCAGATCGGTCGCGTGGGCGAGCATATGCGTCAACAGCGCGTACGAGGCAATGTTGAACGGGACACCCAACCCCATGTCGCAGGATCGCTGGTACAGGAGACACGACAGCGTGCCCCTGGGCTTCTTCCTCTCCTCCCCGATAGCCGTCTCCTCCTCTTCTCCCTGCGCAAACGAGACATAGAACTGGGCAAACATGTGACACGGCGGCAGGGCCATCTTCTTCAGATCGGCCGGGTTCCACGCGCTCATGATGATCCGGCGATCGTACGGCGTCTCTTTCAACTTGCGCACCACGTCCGCGAGCTGGTCCACGCCCTGGCCCGTGTAGTCCGTCTTGGCGTCGACATACTCGGCCCCGAAGTGCCGCCACTGGAAACCGTAGATGGGGCCCAGGTCGCCGACCTCGCGGTGCGAGAGGCCCACGCTGTCCAGGAATTCGCGGCTGCCGTTGCCGTCCCAGATCTTGATCCCGGCCTCGGAGAGCGGGATCGAGGACGTGCAGCCGGAGATGAACCAGAGGAGCTCGGCGATGACGGCGCGGAGGAAGACGCGCTTCGTGGTGATCAGGGGCAGGATGGGAATCGGGTCGGAGCCAGGCGTCGGCCCAGGTTTGGAGAGGGAGAAGCGCAGCTGCGGGGGCGCGAAGATGGAGCGGGTGCCCGTGCCCGTGCGATCCGGGCGGTGTTCGCCCTTGGCGATGATCTCCCGGACCAGATTCAGATACTGATGTTCTTCATGGGAGGGGTCGTGGGGAGGAGGTGTTGGAGAGGGGGTCGTTTCCGTCGTTGCGGTAGGCTGTGGCTCGGTCGAGTTGCCCTCTGCGTCCTTAGGGGGCCCGAGGACGGGCAGGGAGGGGTCTGGAGACACTGCGGAAGGTGCCATTTTCTGCAATGTGCAGAGCAATGGGATCGTGCAGCAGATTGAGGTCGTTGATGGTGTTGCTGCTGCACAAGCAGTCGAAGATGAGCGGGCAGGATCTCGAGTTTTCCCATCTTGGACCGCGCGCTGTACGCGACGCGCCGCGGGTGGTCACGTGCTTCATCTCAGTGCCGTTCTTGGTCAGCAAGAGGCTTATGCTGCGCACAGATGCTCCACCAGCTTGTCTGTCGCCGAAGCTGACAATGGTGACGGTCATTCTACAAGGAGTATTATTCCTCCTTTTTCGAACTGTCTCTCGAGTCACTGGAGCTGCTTGGTGTTGGTTGGGCCGTATTTTTGCTGTCGACAAACACACCGTTGTCAAGAAAAGCTATGATAATTGGTGATACCCTACACGGACAGACAGTGCTTCAAAACTACTGCTTAATTGACTAGAAGACCTACATAAGACTTGGTATGCATCTACAGATACGCTCAGGTTAAGAGTTGAGGAGAATCAGCCTCAGTGTCTTTCATTGTCACGATTTCTTGATGAGATCCCATGAAGATTGGCATCCTATCAGGAAGGCCCTTGCGTCTGGGACGGTTCTTCTCGGCAAGGAGAGCTCCACATATGGAGAAGACTGTATACTTTAGTTCCTACCTGGGTAGTCAAGATGAATTTGCGCAATACTGGATCCTTTAGAGGAAACATAATCCCTGTAAGCCAGGCCATACTATTGAACAGACTTTATTAATAGATAACAAACGGAAACGCCCTACTTAGGTGTACCGCACCTATCACGATCCAGTAATCAGCAACTACACAGACCTCAGAACATCTTTGCTCACCATGCCACCTGCCAACACCGTTTCAATGCGCATTGCGACCAGCCTTGATGTCTCTGCCAGCGCCGTATCCAATACCAACGTTTGTGAAACGCCTAATCCAGAACATATACAGGGTGATCTGCCCTACTCTGCCAACAGATCCACCCCAACGCCACGCAGCGCACTGACTACCCACCCCGGAATCTTGGACTTATCGCCATAGAGCTTCAAGAAGAACTCGCGCAGGAAGGCTGGAAATCGATCCTCGATGATTGCCTGACGGGCGGATCCCATCAGGGAGAGGAGGTAGTGGACGTTATGTATGGTAAGTCTGCGTGTCGCGCGTGGTTAGAATGCTGGGATACATAGTATGTAATAGGTTTTGGATTGTATCTAGCTCGCACTTACAGATGAGCGCCAACAGTCTCTTTCGCGGCGAGATGGTGGATGTATGCCCTCGAGATGCCTAGGCCTCCTTGATCTTTGGGACGGCAACATGCACATGTGCATCCTTCCTCGATGGGAGAGAAGTCGTATGCGTAGGAGGAGTGGCGGAGATTTAGCGTACCGAACGATGTCACTGCGTTGCCGAAGCGCTGGTGGTTTCATCATCAGATATCAAGTTTGTAATTCATACTTTGTTCCACTGGGTACGACTTACCGCCGTTCTAGTCGGCCAGACACAGTCGAACATGTCTGCACCTAGTGCAACGGACACAAGGAGGTCTTCTGGATATCCCTAAAAATTGTCAACTTATACACGATGTGGTGAAAATGGAGGTCACGCTTACAACGCCCATGACATATCTCGGTTTGTTCTCAGGAAGAAGGCCGGTACATGTATCAACCCTGTTCAAAGCTATTAGCATTATTCTCCAGAAGCTCCATATGACAGAAATGATTATACGGACACTTTACAATACTCCTCTTTGGCCTCGCCGCCAGAGAGTCCGCCTATGGCGATGCCCGGTGTATCCCGCGCGACCATTTCCGCACAGCATTTCCTCCGCAGATCCAGATCCAGACCACCTTGGATGATGCAGAACAGATTCTGGCGTTCGGGATATTTGTGCGCAGCGATGCATCTATCTAGCCACCGTATAGAACGCTCCATGGCCTCTTTCATCCTGGCGTGGTCTGGTGATGTAGTGGCGATGACGTCGTCAAGCTGCATGATGATATCTGATCCTATTGAGTTTTGCAAGGAAATCGAGTGTTCAGGGGTGAGGAGCCTACGGGAGGTTAGCTTCTTACAGGCTTCCTATTGTCAGGCAGAGGAAGTATCAGAACGCACATGGGAGTCCCATCATGGGGACTGAGGAAGCGAACTCCTTCCTCCGTGACCTTTGCAAGCTTCAGCAGGGAGACCATTTGAAATCTAGAACAGAGCATGTTAGTATATCAATCCTCTGTGGAGCAGCATAGTCTATTTCTCTTTCAGCCCCTCTCTCCATTGACACCTTAACATCGAGGACGAAAGGAAAAAGAAAACTAAACCCACCCACCGCTATCCGTCAAAATATTTCGATCCCACCCCTGCAACTTGTGCGCTCCGCCCACCTGGTCCAGCACCGCCTGCCCAGGCTTCAGACCCAAATGGTACGTATTATTCAAGCAGAGCATGCACCCGGTCTGCTTGAGCTGCTCCGGCGTGAGACCTTTCAGAGAGGCCTGCGTTGCGACGGGCATGAACACGGGAAGAGGAACCGTACCATGCGGGAGATGAAGCAAGCTGGCGCGGGCTTTTGTGGTCTGCAAAGCAAATAGATTACATTGATTAGATGAGATACATAGCCGTTCTGCGTTGCAGAAAACCAAAAAATCGTCGGAATTATTCTAACACGGATATGATCAACACATACCGAGCATTTTGCCACTATGTCAAACTTCAATGCCGAAGGCATCGGCTTGCGCGTATTCGTTGTCGACGACATTGTTGCGACTTGGGCCCCGCGCGGGGCAACGAAGGGGGTTTGGATACGTGGTGATGTTGGACGCACAGCTCTATAGGTTCTGGAAACAAGTAAAGTATTATTTAAAAGACATAGCATTAAGGATCCAAAAAACCACACAGAATTATCTCCAATTAAGCAGGTTCGCTGTAAGTATGGCGATATGTTGTTTGGACCTGAGGATAATAATCCGCGACTAAAGCTGCAGTTTGCGATGTTTGCAGTGCTGAGTCATTTTATTATGTAATCAGGCACCATCCGGGGACTGAGACCCATATTTCCAAATTAGGTAATTAGCTGTGCGGAGTATATAGAAGCTTTGACTTGTCTGGTTCTAGACAGTTGAAACAAGTATTTTCTCTTTTCATGCCGTTCGCAGACTTGGGACGGTAATACACATTTTTTTTGCAGTAAAATCTCATCCGGAAGGCCAGCGGTTGCTGCCGTATCCTGGGAGCAAAAATACCTCCTCCCCAAGCTCCCCCAGCACGCGCTCCCGGGAGCCCTCCCCCAAACCATGCATATATTTTCACTTCAGCTCACCCTGACAACAAAACCGGGAACCCATAGCTCAGTGAGCTAGGGCGGTTCACCTGCAAGCAGCAGGTAAACAGCCCAAACTCCCTGTGCTGGGATCCTATAGGAGTCCCCGGTTCGAATCCCGGAGGGGGCGATGGTGCAACAGCGGTGCGGTCATTACCAATAATCCCTGCTAACATCACCAGATGAATCCTGAGCTTCGGGGTTGGAAAAACCCTGCCCGCCACAAAGCAAGGCGGGGTTTTCGTAGCACCCCTCCCCCTGCCCACCTTTCGCCGAAAGGTGGATGGGCTGGGGGTGTGAGCTTTTTCCGTCATCCTTCTATGTATTCTGTAAGGTTATGGGAGCAGATTACTGAACGCGGTAATGCTGTGAGATGCCCAGGAGCAATTATCCTTCAGAACTGTCAGGTTTAATTATACATCTTTCTTCCCAATATTGTTATGGCAGACTACTCAGGAAAAAGATTAAGGTGAATGTCAGACGTGTCAATCCACATCTTAGAGCTTATAAAGAGAGATTGCATTTAGCGATGTGAAATTTCCTGGTAGAAATCGTAACCGCATTATGCCTTCCCTCCTTCCTCTAGCGCGCTCTCTAAAGTTCAAGTCAAAATATTGATACATTCACTACGCGAGCGTTCCTGTTCTGTGTCCGGTTATGATTATACTCGTCTGATGTATGAACATTGTTAGTATAATCTAGTCTTCAGTATAAGATAGTCCCGAAATTAGTACCAGTATCATGCATCCTCTGTCGCAACTGCAGCAAACATCCGCTGCAAAGAACCACCCAATCCGTCTCTTGCAACCCAACAATCTCAAAGTCAAGTGCCTACCGATATATATTGACTAAGTAAGTAGGTAATCAGTAGGCAAAAGCCTTAACATCCGCCCCTCCCCTCCCCCTCCGATTTAGCCACGCATAATAAACCCTCAGCCCGGCGCAACCCGCACTCACGAACAGAAGCAGCGCAGCGTTCGTCCAGTGGCCCGTCGGGTATCCCTTCTTGGCCTCGTGGGCCTTGTAGATCCACACGCCGACGATCTGGCCGGGCGCGCCGAAGGAGACGTTCAGAGCGATGGCGAGCCCCGCGCCCGCGGTGGACTGGAGGTTCGAGGAGAGCCAGCCCAGGAGCGGGGGGATGCAGGCGAAGGCGCCGCCGGCGGCGACGATGAGGCAGCCGTAGCGGTGCTAGTGGGTGCCAGTTAGACTTTTTTCATCTCTTTTGATTAAAGTAAATGGTTTCTCTTTCTAACTACCAGATAAGCATCAGCTGGCAGGACAGCGGACGCGAGGAAGCCCATCGCGCCTATGAAAGAGAACACGGCAGAATGGAGACCACGACTGTCACACCCCAGTCAGCAGCGTGCTTATTTCCAAAATGGAAGACTCGACATACGCATTGAAGTGGTCTGCAGACCACGAAACCGCAACGGTCACCACATAGGCAACGGCATACGGTGGAACGGTCATCAATTGGGCTCGCAGGTTGGAATAGCCGAGACCAGCGGTAATGGAAGGCGTGAAGAGGGAAAGACTAGAAAACGGCGTCGAGATCCCGAAGTAGACCTGTTGTCTCTCAATCAGTTTCATGACATGGCAACTGCGCACCGCAGCTCACGTACAGCATAATGTGCGTACAAACGCCAATCGGTCAAAACAGCTTTCGCATCCTCCCAAGACATCGCCCGCGCATTCCCCTTGGATCCCTCCAGTCGCAGCCTTTCCTTCGCAAGCTCCTTTTCCTCGGGAGTAAGCCAGCTCGCGGACTCCGGGTAATCAGGCAGGAAGAACCACACAAGAAGCGCAGAAGCGCAGGACGGAGCGCCCTCGATAATGAAAAGCCAGCGCCAGGCAGAGAGCCCGTGGACGCCGTTCATGTGCCCGACTCCGTACGCGATGGCACCGCCAAAAGCGCCAGCAAGCGTCGCAGATGCCAGAATGAGAGCAACCCGTATCGAGCGCTCAGACGCCCGATACCAGAAGGTGAGATAGAACACGAGACCGGGAAAAAGACCGGCCTCCATTACGCCCAAGAGGAACCGGATCCCCGTCACCTGGGCGTAGTTGTGCGCTCCGCCCAGACCCATAGTCACTGCGCCCCATGAGAACATGAGGAACGCGATCCATCGCTGGTTTGGGATTAGCATGTTCACCACTGGCAGAATGATGGAAATGTGCTGACATACGCTCGGTCTCAGTTTCTTCAAGAAGTAGTTTGAAGGCACCTCAAAGAGCGCGTAAGCGATCAGAAAGACCATCAGAGCAATCCTGTCCCTCGTCACGATTGGCTTCTCCATCATGATCCCAAGATAATAGCAAAACACCTACGTATACTCATACGAGGTCATGTTTGTTTCCGACAACAGGTCATTATGCGTATCGGCGTTGAGAACCTTTGCGTTCCCTTCATAATGTAAGAACAACGTCTATCGGAAACTTGGATTATACTTGAGTATCAATTGCGGTCTTACCGATATTACTGCGATCCAGATAACAAAGTAAATAAATGGCCGCGGAAAGCGGCACAATCCTCAGATCCTGCTTCCGGAGCAGGGCCTTTTCGCTGGTGCTGGCAGTGATGGCGAGACCCCTGTCTGCTGTGTCTGCACCATCCTGACTGGAGGACTTCTCCGGAGAGGTTAGAATGGAGTGCAACCAGATATGAGCGTAGGTATGTCTTCATACATAAACAGCACCCTCAATGTCTTCGACAATCTTTTCATGCGCCTTCGTATTCTCAAGCACCGCCATATTCACAGGTGAAGCAGTCGATCTGGCTTCGAAGTTCGGGGTGTTGCAGGCACCCACAAAGAAAATCCGAGCAGTCTCTCTCCCTTTTAACTGGAGAAGCTCGCGGAGTCCCCGCAAGCGCGGGGAGTTCAGGGTCGGACGGGGAGCGGTCTACTCCGTAATTTGTCCATTGCAGATAGTCCCGTCAGAATCGGGGAGGTCCCTCGATTCTACACCGTATCGATGTGTGTGTGACCAGGGTTACCCTAAGCCTGCATCAATCATAAACAGAAAAGAATCTAAATCCTACCACATGGCTGAGGTTAGTGCAATTCCCTCTTGCATCGTCATTACCGTCTTGACGACATTTTGGTAGCACTCGCTCGTACCGCTGGCTGTTGCCAGATTGTTGAGGAGCACGACTCGGAGACTCCCCGACGGCCGGGGCTTTCAGCACGCCCTAACCCCAGGCTAAGTGCCGCCCAGCCCCCCGGGGTTTCCCCAACCTGCACAAAAATCGCCGTGTCTGATGGCGCGGAGTTTTAACAACGAACCAGACAGCAAGGTACATACTAGGTACTTAGCCAACGAGTAGTAGGTGAGCAAATGCTGGCAGCGGGGTGACCTCATACAGTCGATGATTTTTAGGTAAACTTAGCAGGGACTTTTTTTCCTTCTTTTATTCTCCATATAGTTAACTATTGGCGATGTTTGATCCAGACAGATATAGTGACCACTCTCTTCATTGGACAATTCTGTTGCCTGCTATTGAAAGCTTTCCAGGGTTACATACAAATTCTTTCTTTCCATTGCGAAAAGAGATCCTCTAACTTCATTACACCACCTTAGTAAAAAGCTTGACATACAAATCGCCACACCTTGTAATTTTGGCAGACTCTATAGAGATTTGTTAGGTGCTTAGTTTGAGCTACTACTGCGAGATCACCACAGGCGATGAAAAAAAACATTTTATCGCTATATTTATCTTCTTTGAATCCACCAAGTCTTTGTTCTGTTCAACTGGGTATGAACGTCACGATAGGCAAGATAGCACAGTACATACTACTATGTTATGTGGGAATTTAAGGCAAATATGGAAGGGACGTCTCGAAAGCTTAGCTACATTACATAAGTCTGGAAATTTGCAAGGTTTTCAAGAAAGAGGAAATTCAAATGTATATAATAATAATAATCATCAAAGCTTCATGGCTGTTCAAGTCATCTAAAAATATAGTGCCATTTGGTAAGTGCAGAACATAAATTCCAGATTGGCTGTGAGTAGTTCCAAGCATTTCAGGACATCGAATGACATTTATCGTCATCATTTCGTGTCATAAAGTTCGCGCGGACCAGGCCGTACTCTTACTATCTTCAAATCCGAAATTGATGTGTTGTCGTACAACATACAATAACTGCAGAATCCGAAATTTCTATAAGAACGTCATTAACCCAGGTGGCAGACTTCCAGTCTACCCCCCTCTAGGGACCGCCTAGATATAAAGAACATATACAAAAACGGCTCCAGGAGAGCGTGTGTGGCTCACGCGGCGATCATATCCGCCGTCCCGGCCAGCGTCCGCCCCAGCAGCTTCCCCCTCACGACCCTCACGACACTCGAGAACCGCTTCGAAGAGAAAGAGATCGTCGACCCGGCCGGCCGGACCGTGCGCCACCTGAACGCCTCCTCGATCTCGTCGAGCGATCGGCCCTTCGTCTCGGGCATGAACAGCCAGCACACGACGGCCGTGAGCAGCGTGCACCCGCCGAAGAGGAAGTAGGCGCCGAAGCTGCTGCGCGCGAGCAGGACGGGCGTGGTGAGCGCGACAAGGAAGTTGGCGGCCCAGTTGCTGCCGTGGGCGAGGCTGGTGGCGGCCGCGCGCGTGCGCTGCGGCTGGATCTCCGCTGCGTAGACCTTGATGCCGACGGCCCAGGTGACGCTGAAGATGACGGCGAAGGCGTAGATGGAGACGATGACGACCCAACGGCCGGCGCCGGACGTGCCGTGCACGGCGTCGGCCGCGTACAGCCCGCCGATCAGGAACATGGTGATGCTGAGCCCGATGCCGCCGTAGATGGTGCTGTGGCGGCGGCCCCATTTGTCCGCCCAGATGAGCGCCGGGATGGTCACGCTGAAGATGACGATGGCGGAGACGCCCGAGGCGAGGAAGGAGGCTTCCGACGAGGCCAGGCCGGCCTGTTCGAAGAGCAGAGGGGCGTACTATTTTCAGGTCAGAATGAATCCTAAGGTATATAGAACAGGATCACGTACGTAGAGAACGCCATCGATGCCACTGAGCTGCTGCATGCCCATCAGGAAAACCGCGAGAGCGGTCCGCGTGCGCACATCCCGAGCAAAGACACTGAAGAAGCCATGTTTACCACTGGTATCAGGGTCCTGGGTACTACTGCGCAGGGGAACAGCAGCAACATCACCTTCTCCGTTGGAAGCGTCGACGATGATGGTGGTGGTGGTGGTGGTGGTGGTGTCTGCAGCAGCAGGGCCCTGCATCTGTTCAAGGACGATGGCTCCCCGGCTCTGTTCATCCTCAGCCTTCTCACGCTCCGCCTGGCCGACTTCCAGGAGGTCCCAGGCAGCGGACGCTTCCGCGCGACGGCCACGGAGGGTCAGCCATCGCGGAGAAGGAACCAGCCAGAGGGTCGATGCCGCGGAGAACATGAAGGAAAGACACGACAGGACGATGAAGGGCGTGCGCCACGCGAACGACGAATCGATCCTGGAAGTTCCATAGCAGGTGAAGAATCCCGCGACGAGACCGAGGGTGATCACCAGCTGAGGAGCCGTCGTCAGTGGTCCTCTTTTGCTCGGCGGCGAGATTTCGCAGATGTAGCTGTCCCTTCAATTTAGCCATCTGCCTGCTACATTTGCATCTCCCAGAGGACGAAGATCGACTTACACAACCAAAGTCCCCAGGTACAACCCCTCCCCAATCCCCTCGACACACCTCCCGATGATGAACATGGCAAGATGCACCGCCGACGCCTCCAGCGCCGTCCCGATGCCAAAGATCAGGGCCCCGATGCCGATGCCTTTAGGCCGCCCCAGCAGATCCGCCACCCGCCCGGCGAAGAACGAGGACACCGCGGCGGGGATCAGGATGGAGGAGACGATGAGCCCGTGGACCGTGGCGGACTGGGTGCCGAACTGGGAGACGAAGCTTTTCATGACCGTGACGGGGCCGATGATGCCGGTGTCCATCCTGGCGGCGTGTCAGTCACAGTTGCACTTCATCTTTGCAGGCATACTATGTACCGTAGATAGTACAGTATCATGGGGGATCATCAGTATTCATACCCGAAGAGAAGCCCGCCGGACGAGCACAGCATGCTGGCCAGGACATATCTGGGTGGAGGAGAACGAATGAGATTCATGTTTTCAAATTATTGAATTGAATGCTAAGAGCCTTGTTTGTTGTTCGAGTGACTTGTGCTGGCAAGCAATATAATACTAAGTACGTTTCTCTGGGTATGGATGGACGTGAGTTGGGTCACTTAAGTATGTACCCATAGAAAGACCCACAGACAAGAACATAGAAGTCAGGTCTCTTCTGAGTTAAGGCTGAAGGGACCAAAAGGACCGAAAAAGAAAAAGAAAAAGGAATCACGCGGACAGTTCCCTCTAATCTAATCGCTTGTCAACAGGCGGTCAAGACCGTCAAGGGTAAGGAAGAAGCTAGTGAATATTGTTAGTCAGTGAGGTGCCGTCGAAAAAAGTATAGTAATATAACCACAGGCCTTTGTCTTGCTCGGTATATTCATCCCTGAGGTTTGCAAATTATCACTGTTAACAATTGAACAGCGCATTTTCTTGATGCCACTTACTACTGTCGTTGCCAAGGGGACATGTCCAATTTTCCGATGACGGGTCGTCAGGAGACTTACCAGATATGGAAATGCTGTCTCAAATCCACATGGATCATCACCTCGGGAACTTGTGAGTCATGACAAATACTTCCTCTTTGGGCATTATGGACTGTCTTCCCAACCCATATGCAGTCAACTCTCCTTATAACGATCTAATCCCGGCAACTAAAAATTATCGCTATAACCAGATATCGCTATATAGAAGCCTTATATAATCTAGGAGTCTAGAGTGCCCTGACTCCTACTATTAAGCTCCTTAGAAGCTAATTCCCTCTCCAACCTCTCCAAAGCTCTTATATCCTCGATTCTAGTATCCTTGCAGTGCTCCTTATAGCAAAGAAGCATACAAAGACCTTCTAGAGCCTGCTGTAGAGATGGCACCACTATAGGTGCTGTTTCTTCCTCAATATCAGACTGAGGCTCCTCCATAGTATCCCTGCTTCCATCACTTGTATGGTAGGCAATAATTGACTGTAGAGTATCCTCATTACTCCCCCTCCATAAGATCCTCATCAGGGGGGTTAAGAAAGTTGCTAAGGCTCATCATATCTCTGATTTGACCTGCCTCCCGAGCCCTATTATAAAGGCTTGATATGTCTGGCTGTGGATCCATTGGTAGGTTTGAGATTTAGGTTGTATAACAGTACTCTTTTGGAAACAGTTGTAGATTGTAGTACTAGAGATGTCATAGTTCCAAACCTGAAGAACTCAATGGACTGCATGATATAATAAGACTGCTGTAAAGGGATCGGTATTATTCTCAAATCCTTGAATCATGAATTGTAGCCAGTACCTCCAGTAGTGGATCTTGAGATTCTGAATGATTCCTTGATCAAAAGGTTGATAAAGGCTTGTAGAATTTGCCGGAAGCCACTGAATTTGAATATTAGATGGAGGAGGAGCCAATTCCACACCTTCAATATGGGATTTGAAGTTATCCATCAATAAGAGGGCTGTACAACTTCCAATATGAGTAAAAAGCAAGAAGCCACTCTCTCATAATAAGTGAAGTCATTCATGCATTCTTACTGGATCTCCAGCATCCTCCAAGAGCTTCTATATTAAGCCCTTGTAGAGAATGAGGTTGTTTTGCATTTTCAATAAACCAAATTGGAAGCCAGTCAGAGCCAGTACAATTTGTACAGGCTACAATAGTAATCCAGCTCCTTTCTTGATTCCAGGGCAAGATTGAGCCATAAGCCCAGCGCAAGGACTTCTTTGCCAGAATAAGCCAGTCTCATCCATATTGTATATAGCTTCCTCAGGATATTCACCACATAATGTTTGTATAGCCTTCATCTCTTCTACCGCTGTATTTGCAGAGGAGGCTTCTTTGTGTTGAGTCCATTTTTGAAGATTGTGACATTGTTTGAAACTGAATTCAGGGATAGGCAGATCTGAGTATTGCGGAACTTGAGGCCAGATTTGACATGCTTTCTCAATCAGAATATCATCAGTTATAATTCCACCCTGACGCTCAATTAATTGCTGCCAGTCAAAGAGAATAGCTTCAAGAATTGGCCAGTTAGGAGCTCATTGACAGAAGGGATCTCTTAAGGAGGTTTGTGAGGCTGAAGAATCCTGATCAAGATAGGCAAAATGATTAGAAAGGCTCTCTGAGACTGTAGACTGACTTATCTGATGATTAAATTGCTTGTAAAACCACTCTATACAGTTTTTTGACAAGGTCTTGGATATTGGTGAAAATACCAGGCCCATAGTGCCTTCTGTTGACTCTCTGAGATTGGCTGACAAGGCATTTTATTGGTCCTGGATTGACTTGATATAACAGTATTTGGGCCAAAGGGTAACAATATCGCAAGTATCAAGAGATTGAGGGATTTATATGCAAAAATAATTGGGGATGGCGGAAAATATCGCTATAAGGAGAATATCGTTATAAGGAGGTTCGTTATAAGGAGAGTTGACTGTATATGTATATATATGAAAATGAAGAACAATACATAATACAGCGAGTATTAACTCTGGAGCGTCAGGAACAACAGACTGATTGACGCTGAACTAGCTAAGTATTTAGAACAAAGAGATGGAGAATGGTCAGGATTAGAAAGAACCCTCCCAGAAGTCCACAGAGCCATGATTTATAATTTATATGCGCATCTCTCCTTCGAACCCAGTTACCTGAGCTTCTGTATGTGGGTCTGTACGCAGATATCAGCAGACCGATAATAATAGGAGTGAGAATAAGGGTAAGTCAGAGGAGAAGAAATGAACATAATCCGGCTTCAACTGAAGGCCGCTTTTCTGTCCGGAACCTACTTGATTTCTCTTCCTCTTCTAACCAACAAGCGATATCATTCATTGCTCACTGCAATGCGCTGCAAGGCCCATGTGTGTATCCCATAAGGCTGCAGCATAGATGGCAGAGGTATGATTTAGACAGAGCAAAGAAGACCGAGGAGTGTATGAGATTTAGGGAGATGACTACTCTCCTTTCCGTCGGGATACCTTAAAGACCATCGGTTCAAGCAAATCCATTGACTGATAATGATACTGATCATGCATGCATAGAAGTGTTATTCAATCAACAAGGGAAGAGCTTAAGTTAGACAAATCCAACACCCGTAGGGACACGTTAGGGGTTTCAACTCGGGGTACTGCAGATAGATGGGAAAAATGAAGGTGGTAATCCTTTTCACGGATCGCAATAACAATAACAAAGAAACATGCCATACAAGAAGCCCGAGACTTGATATCAAACAAACAGGCAAATAAATCATGCCCCAAACGAGCGCTGATGCCGCAGACGCAAGGATCCAAGAGATCAGATCCGAGTTAGCAAGAGCAAGAGGAAGAGCAAGCACAGTCAAGCAAGTAAACCCCTTTCGAGCCCAACTCCAAACACAGCTTCAAGAAATTCAACGAGCTCAGTTCATCATCCCGTGCTCGCACTCCGTATTCATGCGATTCTATTCCATGCGTTCCAATCCAATGCTTCCAACTCGATGTGATGATGTTCGATTGATAATCCATGATGATGATGATAATGACAACGCCATAAGAGACAGTAGTGGAGAGTACAAGTAGAATGAGAGTCTGGAGCAATTCGAAACACCCAACGGAAGTTGGTCCACAGATGCAAACCCAGAGATGGAGGGAATCTGTCATTATTCGTTATGTCCATAGCAGAAGAGACGGGGAAATGAAAAGAGATAGGTGGGGCAATGGTCGTAACCGCTCAACGTTGGCAAAAAGGAGGCCAAATCAGATGAAAATGGCCACCTGGAGAATTTCGGCTCGATTTAGGCAAACGGATAGGAACGTGACAGATGGCTTTGGTGACGGTTTGATTCGGTACCGGCATCGAGCCATCTCGTTCGGACCGTTCCTCTGAAGTCGGACACTGTTGCAGATCTTGTGGAAGGAAATGGAAGATGTGAAGAGAGACGATCTACATATTCTTCTCCCCGATGACTAGGTCACCAATCTGGAGTCATGTCCATGTTCCGGTAGACAGGGTTTCTCCGTGGCAACGGCGGATTAGTATCCCATAGGCCTTCCGTATCCGTTGTGCTGAGGAAATAGCTGTCCCGGGTAAGCGGTGGGGGAACGTGACTGGGCATTCAACTGCATGAGGGCCACCTCTGCAGCATCTTCCTTGGCATTGTTGATGTACTGGCCATCGTACCAGTAGCGAGCGGCGATGTTCTGACCCTGGACAGTCACAGTGCTGGACCAAGCAGTGCGACCTCCTGAATGAGAAAAAAATATCGTTAGCATAAGTGGTTGGTGTTTCGAATGACTGCATAAGAAAAGCTTCCATCCTGGAGCCCCAGGTCAAGGGACGGATCATAGAACCGGAAGAAACCGTTCCGGATCATAGTTTAAGAAAAAAACGAAAAACATTGTAATGTACCTCGACGATCGGATACAATGTTAAACACTGGAGGCTGCAGCTTCGCTCTCCTGCAGTGGTCTTCCAACAATTAGCTACAAAAAGAGAAAATTATGCTGAGGAGTGGTCGAACCAAAAAGCTGCTCCTGCCAGGTGACACGGTTGCCACCATTGGCCTGAGGGCTGCTGGGCATTGAGGAGGACATGTTGATTGTTGATATAGAGAGACAATCGATGTCACTTCTTTCGGATAGAGGAACGAGCAGGAAGAAAAAATTTCAAAAAAACAAGTGTAGTCGCAGACGGAGGCGCAGCGGAAAGGCAGAGGAAGCTGGCACAAAAAGTGATAAGAGCCTGGATCAATTCTCGCGAGTTTGCTTGCCTGCCCCTCTTGATATCATGGAGGAGGAACATGGGAAGCGGGGAGGCATATATTAAACTGGGGGCTATCGGGAACCGAAGCATATCTTTCAACAGCTAAACGTCTTTGCGCAAGACGGTTTGCAAGTCCAAAGACGGACTTATGCATGTTGCTGTGGGCATGACATCGCGTCAGCGAATGCCCCTCTCCGACCTCCACTCAACGAACGCAGGGTGCACGGGGAGCATGCGGATCATTTGAGGCTGCAAGGACGGCCCGGCGCACGCCTATTGGAAGTCTATATTTGAAGAACATCAAAACACCACCGAAAAGGGCTGATACCACCTCTCCACAGACCAGACGACCGCTCGACATGGAGAGGGGCCGAAAGGGTACGGGAGCGAAGAGACAGCGGTCGAGATGCTGGACAGCTCGCAGCCCCCCCCCCCC
>Ga0207767_1000127_pt1 | contig 66965 bp, 68 predicted proteins | sample HigsolmetaGSP17D_FD_184845 | JGI IMG/M metagenome (GOLD analysis project Ga0207767, IMG submission 184845) | High solid enriched microbial communities from the Joint BioEnergy Institute, USA - SP1-7-D (SPAdes) | ecosystem: Engineered > Bioreactor > SSF (Solid state fermentation) > Aerobic >... | reverse complement strand
CTTGTGGAATAGCTCATAGTCTTGGATCATTTGGATCAGTAGGACTTTGAACTGATCCTCTGATCCCCGGATCAGTTGGATCAGTATGCCAAGAATTGATCGCACTGATCCAGTCACATGACTGTCCGGAAATAAGTAATTCCTTCTTCCGACTAGGATCTAGAGATGCCCTTGTAACAGCCTGTCGTTACATACAGTAAAACCTAGAAATAGACCTGGTTTAATCAGATCAGATCAGATCCAATCTGAAGATGTGAATGAACATTCGTTCAAAATTTTCATATTTTTTTTTTCAAATCTATTCATTCATTCATTCATTCATTCATTTCTGTCTTTATTCATCTTTATCACTGACTCACTCACCTGACCCATTTATACAGTTCTCAAACACATGAGGTGACTTTCGCCAATTCTTCTTTATGATTGACATCAATGAAGGAAAGAGAAAGGGAAAAGAGGCCAGGAAGAACAGAATGTAACGACAGGCCTAGATAACTAGACCAAAAAGGGCCGTTGGTTTTGAAGACAAGAAACAAGGGGGTGAGCAATATAATGGTGAGAATAGCCTGTGTTACTAGCAATGTCTATGTGACAAGTTGCTATGTGAGCCGACCACGAGGGTCGGAATCTGTCTGAAAGGAGCGTCGTTATATACATGCTGTCTTCCTGGGTCTCTGAGGTCTGTTTTTCCAATGACGACAATCATATAAAGATGAGGAGAGAAAAGAGAAAAAATGCAGAACCACGTAATGTATGCATGCATGTATGTATGTACCTAGGTATGTATCGACAAATACAAACACAACCAGAGCAAAGCAGTAGTACATGCAGGCAGGCAGGCACTTTTCTCAACTGCCTGTTCCATCCTCTTTTTATTTAGCTCTTCTTTTTGTCTCTTTGTTCGGCTCTGCGAATAATGCTTGCTGATTGGTTTCAACTGTCTTGTTTGCTTGCTTGCTTTGTGCTTTAATCATTTATTTCCATGGAGAGAGAGAGAAAACATTCCCTTTCGTTCATTCAAATTTCCGTCCCCTGTAACAGTCTATATTTTCTAAGAATTTTTTTCATGATTTTTGGCCCATGTCCTATTTTCCATATTTTCATATCCCCTTCCTCAATTTGCTTCGAGTAAGAGCAAGACTTGTCTCGTACGTCGAGAGTCTGCTCTCCTGGAAGCAAATCAAAGAGAAAAAAAAACCAGCAAACAAAAACACGCATGAACACAAGACATGATTGCGGATCAACTGAGTATGCGAATGAGGAGTGTAATGGAAGACTGCCAGGCGGACCGTGATACACGGCCGCTCACGCGCACATGCGTAAGGCAGGAAGAACCTTTTGTCCACCCCAAATGCAAAACAGTCAACAACACACACACACACAAGATGAAAGAATCCACTTTTCCTCTCACACAGGAAGTGACTCGAACATGCGAATGCAGTGTCGAGAAGCGAGACGAAGCAAGCAGACAAGACAACAACCCCACCAGGCCTCTCCGCTGCCCCAGAGCAAAGAATATGTCCGTGAAGAGGAGATAGACTTTACTTACATGATTGTGTGATTGGACACAAAGAGAAAAAAATGCTGATTTGACGGCCGTAACAGTGATGCAAACATGAACCGAGGATTCTCTCCTGGTGGCCTCGGAACTTGAACCAACCCGTTGAAACAGAACCTGAGAATAAGACAGCAGCCCGCCCTCATATTCTTTTCCCCTAAGAGAGATAGAAAAGAGAGAGTAAGAAAACGTGAAACACAAAACACATGCTCAAGTCTATATTGTATTGACGCCGGATAAACCACCTGTCCCACCGTCTGCCCACTCATAATGGATGAGAAAAGAGAACACATTCAAATCACCGCCATGTGGTACTCGCTGTAGAGGAATGCCGATCGGAAAGAACATGGAAAAAGGAGCCGATTATTGTTCGCACTAGAAAGTCCCAACCATTTGTGCTGACGTTACGAAATGCAGGCATTACAGCTACCAATGCGGCCGTTGAGCCTGCAAACACCTTGTCTGGACCGTGCCTGTCTTGCTTGTCGATTGAGCCGAAAAGCCTCAGTCGAGCCACGAGTCCCGCATGTCACGCCCTTGATCAACATCTGCCACAGCTGCCCAGATCGGTTGAAAGCAGCATATTGACTTCTGTGACTGGCGGATGAAAATTCTCCGCTGGCAGCTGGAAAAAGAAGGACTTTTGCACACAACCACAACCCCAAGCAAACCTGTTCCAAATTCGAAAAAAAAAACAGCCCTTCTCAACAGAGCGCTGATCGCGGCGAACACTAGAACCAGCGACCTTCAAGGCCAATAGGCAGACCGAATCGACAACGCAAGGCAAGAAGGCAAGCCAACGTCAGAGCACAAGCGAGATCCAGAAGCCTCTCCCAGATAGGTACGGTTAACAGGATCAAGACTGTCTGGAACCTCTCCATATCATCCGTCGGAGGAATCGCATTATTGACCGTCTGCTCCTTGTTCGACGCCAAACCCGTCTGTAACAGCTGCTGGATTCGCGATGTTCGTTCGATGGCGGCCCCTGAAAGCTTCACAAGGCCTTGAACTTGGGACAGATCAGTGCGGTTAGAATAAACGGCTCCAATACAACAAACAGCCATGATGATCTGATCATCATCGTAGCTCCTAAGAAAGCAAAAATAGACATGTGCATGCAAAACCAGTGACCTTGAGAATTTGTAGAGAGGTCGAGAAGAAAATGTTTCACGTTATCGGCCGTCGGGCATTCCTTCAGCGTGGAATTATTGTCTCGCAGGTTGAACGGCACCTGTAATCCAGCAGGGAAAGAGTCAACAAATCGGTCCGTTCGACACGGCAACTGATCATTCTGTGCCATATAACTTGAGGAAAGGCAGAAGAAGGTAAACATACCGTCACCGCCCAAGCTGGTCGTCGTCGCCATATAGAGCCCATTCATGCCACCTTCCTGAGGTCCTCCGGTCGTAGTAGTGGGAGTGGGGTAGTACTTCCTCTCAGATTCGACATGAGCGTTGATCGGTTCGTGGCCGGGCGCCATGGACTGCGGGAACACCGTGTTGATGTATCCATCATGGGCTCCGGGCTGGAACATCGAGGTCCAGTCAATCTCGCCGCCGGGGTGGTTCGGGTGTGGTCCTGGGCCTGGCATGACAGGGCGCTTCGGGTCTTGGACGACCGGGGGTTGGGGTTTTGCCTGTTCAAGGGGAGGAAGGTCAACATTCAGCTGCTGGCTAGGTGCTTCAGTGCCAGGCTGCACGAGGTACGGGTTCTGCTTGGGCGCAGCCATCCAGGACGCTCTCGGATGTCCCTGACCAGTGGAGAACGCGTCGTCCGGCTGACCACGGTTCATCCCATTGACCGAGGACATCGAAAATCCCAGAGGCTGCTGCTCCGTGAACCCGGGTCGGCTGGTGGCCAACCCATTGCCGTTCACGGCCCCTTCGCCGAAAGTCGTACCCACTAGGCCATTGGAAGGCGGGATGGAGCTACTGACTTCGTCCTGAACAGGCTTCGCAGCATTCGCCGCAGCATTCGCCGCCGCCTGCGACCTCTTCAGGTGTGCCTGGGGATGCGACAGGTGACTTGCCCCCGTCGGATTGCCTCTCCGCAGCGAGCACTTCTGGAAGTGACGCTTCAGGATATCACTTCTCGAGAACGTGTCCTTGCACAGAACGCACATGTATGGGCGATCTCCGGTGTCTGGTCCGAAGAGAACACGTTAGTATAAACATCATCATATGAAAACAACGGGGTCTTCTTGGCTTGTGGTAATGCTGATTTGAACGATAACTCACGTCTAAGCAAATGACGCTTGAGATGCTTCGCATGCAAGTAGGTCTTATTGCAATGGGGACATGGGAATTTCCCGTCTGCATCCTTGGCCGGGATGGTCGTGTTCTTGGCAGTGCCGTTCACGCCATTAGTGACGGCAGCTCGCCCAGGAACACTCGGAAGAATGCCTCTTCTACCCTGCGACCCAACCACCTGGGTCCGCGGCGGTTCCTTCCCAGCAAAAGGAGATTGACCATTTGTCATGTCACTCGTCCAGACAGGAGGCTTGCCTTCCGGATAGCTGAACGCACCAGAGGGCATAGAGGCAAAATCAGGCCGTCTATCCCGCGGAGGTGCGGGCGCTATCGGCTGAGGGTAGCTCTGGGCATTGGAAGTTGGAGGCAACAGGCTATGCGGAGACTGAAACTGCTGCGGCTGTTGGGACTGTGGTGGCTGCTGGTTGGAGTGAGTGAGGAACGAGGATGGCGGAAGGCTGTTCACGGTCGTGTGAGGTGTTATGGGTGCGGTCGAAGTCGCGTAGACATCATGAGCAGTCGTCGTGGGAAACCGCGACATGTCCGGCCTGTACGGCTGGCCCATATACGAATGAGGTGCCGGCGCCTGGCTATGATGCGGCTGCAGCGGAGGCAGCGTATGCGGCTGCGAAACAGGGTATTGAGGCTGCATCGGGTACTGAGGCATGTGCATACTCGATAGAGGCGTCGAGCCCTGAGGGAGACTGGTCGACGGAGGTCTCGAAGGGTGAGATCTGGGGTCCATCGTAGAAGGCGGGAGGGAGTGCAAGAGAAGAGAGAGATAAGTTGTCGAACCGGTTGATGTTCACTCTATCCCAACCATTGATCGTGGGGGAGCTTCAGTCGACCTCACGGTACCGCACGATGCTGCAGAAGCCCGTCAACCCTCCGCTGCTTGACCTCCGTCCTGCTCCACGTACCTGGATGCGCGAAGGGGCACAGGCGCGTCCGACACGGGTGCTGTCAACAACCAGCGACAGCACAACTGGGGGCGGTTTGATGGCTCGTACTCGAGATCGAATGTCGATATGGAGGTGTGCAGGGTCGGATCTGACTCCACAAAGTCCAGGGCAGGTCGAGGTCAGGATGCTTAATCTGAATTCCCCACGGTCATCCACCAGAAAACCGAGTTGTGTGGGAACTTCTTTTTATCCGCACGTTGTCAAAACAGTCAATGGTCCTGTATCCACCAGCGCAGCGGGCGTGCAGGTGGGTCTGACAGAACCAGCGGTGCTGAGATGAATTGTTAAAGCCGGCGTTGCTTCGCGTCAATGATGAACGCGCGAAGATGGCCCGAGTGTGACAAGGGTCTAACGACGGCGGACTGGCTGCCAACGACGACGTGGATGGGCGAGGGATGCAGGGCCGACGACAGACGGGGGGAGGGAGCAAAAAAGGTGATCGGGCAGCTCAACCCAGAGGAACGGGGGGGGGAAGGGGGGGAGGTGGCGTTGGTTGGGTGAAAAGTGTCGAGACTCGAAAGGGAGAAGCCAGCAGGGGACTGGGAACTCTGGCAGAGACGGGGGTGACGATCGTAACTCTGGGAGGCAAGAGGCGAAGGACGAGAAAAATTCAGTCAGCAGCAGCGCTTGGGACACCGTTGCCGTGATTCGCGCTTCGCCCGTGAGCCGAACAGAGGACGAGGAGGAAAGCCGAGAGGAAAAGAGTTTGAGCCGTGAACAGCCACGGCGGACTTGCAGGCAAAGTGCTTTTCTGCTGCGTTATCTGCTTTTTTTCGGTTCGGCCCTAGGCTAGAGGGGACGGGCGGGCGGTGCAGCAATCAGAGCCAATTCCGAATATGGGCCGGAGGGAAGGGACGCTGGTGGTTGGCGGTCGGGGCGAAAACAGTGATGTGTGGTGTGGTCTGACTGGCCGGCGTGTGCGGTGGGCGGGCGCGCGTGTCCCGAAGCCTGGACGGCCGGATGTACCAGCGTCGTACCCTTGCCGCACACGGGCGCTGCGGGTGTACCTTGGCGGTACTTCCAGCTGTCCCTGTGCCAGAGAGGCCGCCCAGAGGAACAGTACTTCTGTGTCCAGGTGTGCTACGGGTCTGCAGACTCACGAGAGGCCGGGACAGAGCAGTGCGCTGGCAGACGCAGACGCTCCAACCAGAGGCCGCGTCGGTCTATCTGGCGGTCTTCCGTAGGCCGCCAGATCGCCCGTCGTGTCGCTCTGCGGAGGAAGACGCCAGCAGGGCCGGACAACGCTCAAGACACGCCGGAGGGGAGGAGAGGGGTGAGCTGGTGTTGGAGGGGCGGAAGAGTGGCAGAGCGGGCGCTGTCTATACTCGACGCAGCCTGGAGGCGGTTGGCAGCGTCCTCCGCAGAGATGGCCTTCTTTCCGCCTGGATAGTAAGAATAATAATAATAATAATCCTGCGTAGTGCGTAATAACAATAAACAGAGGAAATGTCTGCTTCAGCGTCACAGTCTGAGTAACAACCGCGATCGGCTCCTGATTCCCTTCTGATTACTCTCTGCATTCAACCCTCGGTGCTGGCATAACCCATTGGATGCCCGCATGCAGCCGGGATTTTAGAACTCGATTCTCTACCGCCTCTCGCCCGTCCTCTTGGCCTTGGTGTTTAGCCCAGTTCGTGCCTTCCCGTGTTATCTACCTATTAAATTCATCTCCCAGGATTACGTATAAAAAGGTTTAATATTTCTGGCAAGAATGGTCGAGAGTCCTCCGCTGCATAACGTGGCCTGAAGGAGAGGATGCGTCGGTAAATAGCGACTGGCCATTCGGGAGAGCGAAAAGTCCCCGGGGTCATTTCTTAAGCCGGAATTGGTTAAGACATGATCTTAAGCTCGATATGTTGCAGAACGGCATGCCCGCTAAAAGGCACAGGGCGATGAATCTACGGAGTAGCGTTCTAGAAGACTGAGAACACATGCGCTATACGGGGGTATATTACTTCGCTTCCTAAGGCGGAATGAGAAGGATAACGGATGCACTTCCACTGAGACCGGACAAAGGGACAAAGCAGAACAACGATAATGGGAAAAGGAGCTATATCTATCTATCTCTCACAATTCAAAGTTCAAAAGCCCCGGGAATAAGCAGGCATTCTCAACCCAATTTTCAGTGTACATACATGGATAGTTTTGGTGCACGCAGCGTTGACCGAATGAGCCTGAGCTAAATAAAGGCGGCCTGCAACATTCGGTATAGTGGCGTCCATCATTCTGAGCTGTGACCAGGATGCAAAGCCGCACCTAGCCTAGGATATCCAGTGTGTCACACCTTGGTAGCGCTAGTGGAAATATTCCGACATTGACAAAGTTCTGTGTACTGCCCAGCGAAGCAGGCATGCGAAAAGAGCAATAGGACAATTCAGCTTACGAACGTCCTGGAGAAGCTGCGTCTGCATCAGCTTCCAGCGAAAGTTAATGACTGAAAGTTAATATCAAGACGGAGATACAGGTGACACTGAGAGAAAATGCGTTGTTTCCGCCTGCGATATGCCTGAGGACAGCACCGACCCCGGCGAGGACGAGGCCAAGTTTCAATAGACCAGTAGGCAGTAGCTTAAAATTCCCGACACGCGGCGTCCGCGCCATCCAGACCCCGGGGCTCAACGGCCGGAGCGTTTCGTCATTCCTGCAGGGATCAATGAAACCCTGCACTTCCCGCTCCCGGGTCCCTCAAACAGGAATAATGCAAGTTTCGAATCTGCATACATACAGAGTTATAAAAACTGCGTAAATCTGTAGGAACAGCATCCTCCGCAGGGCGCAAGCTGAACAAATGCAAGCCGACATCGCAATCGCGAGCATTTGTATTACCAGCGCCATTGACACATTTGTTCTTATGTCCAGCCTGGTAGATGCTGTGGGCGGATCCGGTCCGCGCGCTGGCAGAGCGGTCACCGGAATGGTCTGTGCCACGGGCGGGTTGCGTTGGCCAAAAAAGGCCTGCGTTCGGGGAGAACAGCTTTATGCGCACGCGCTGCAGCCTCGTTTCCACGCACCGTCGACGGCATGATTCCGCATCCGCTCGCAGTCTGGAAACCTTGACACGCTCGATCGCTATTCCCTCAGCCGATTTTGATCCCTCATCCCAGTTCTCATAGGCCTTGGTTCCGTCGTTCCCTGTTTTTGCCACCAGGACAGCCATCTATCACATTATTCAGCGTTCCGTGAGCCAAACGAGAATTTTGGGAAAGCTGGCACGGTTCACGATGCTGATGATGATGGACAGTAAACGCCAGTGGCATACAGATTGGATAGATCTTGATAGTGCTCCGCTGTCGGTGATGATCACAGCCTCGGGCTCCTCAGAGCTCAGGAACCCAGGCTCATCTCCATCTGTCTCGACCTGTAGAAAGCTGTCTTTTTGCCATAGTCGGCATTTGGTTCTGGTGTGTGCCCACACCTGACCCATCGCTTCCGCTAGATTGGGGTTCCTGAATTCTTCTCCCGCTTCCAAAGTGGGCCTTCCATGAATGCCGTCAATGCAGACCCTGGTCTCCAACCAGTCTCTAAAATTTTATCTGATCTATATCTAGGACTCCTTCAGATGCTCGGGATTCGATGCGAGTCGACAATCACTTGGGACGACATTGATGAAAATCAGGAGACCATGGTGAATCATCATCGGGAACACCTAGGATCAAGATCAGCAGACCGAATCGTGAAACGTCTTTCAATTTCCTGTTCTAGCGTCGAGCGCTGGCGTCGGCGATCACAGACCCGCCTCGTCTCCCGCCTGCGCACGAATCCGAGCCTTAGTGTTGCCAACTTGCCTCACAACCCCTGCGAGTGATGAGGAACCCCGGTTGCGCATCGCATTTCCAGATTCCCAATAATCAGCCCTCTCCAACCTTGCCAAGTTGCCACTCACTGCTCAGAGCCAGTAGCATGGTCGTGAAGAGTCAAGAACCACCGAAGATTCCAAGATCCAAGGCCTTGGCATATCCACTCGAGCTCTTGGTGGCGACTCAATGCCTCGGCAAGCGTGACTCCGAGATCTCGACCCAAAAACGGCTTGACTGCTCATTATTCAGATCGGTCAAGACTCCAGGTAATAATACTGCGTAATGCTGTAGCCTGAGCGATTGTTCTGGCATGGAACCACGGTGTATTATTACGCAAGAGCACGGGATAGTAACTGTGATCTGGCCTTCAATCCTCGAGTCCGAGTCAATAATGATAATGACCAGAACGAAGTCGACAAGATTCTCTTCCCCGAATTCTGCGGGCGAGGGAAAAGAGACTTGTTCGCTAAATGCGGGAGAGTGGAACCTGGGATGGATGGATCGATCTTGAATTGACCACCTGCCTCTGTTCCTCTCAGTCTTGTCCGTACAGTTTCATAGTATTCAGACACCAAAACGCTTCGTAACGACATCGGCGAAGAGACGATGAGCCCAACTCGAAACCTTTGAACTACCGCCTCTCTCTACCGATCGCAATAATGCGTCGTTAAGTGCGCCACCCAAGTCTGAGGGAGACGGGAAGGCTGGACGAAAGGAGCCTGTCATTGGGCGAGATCTCCGAAACCTCCAAAAGCTTCTTTGATAGTCTGGGAAGCCAGGTCAGAAGCTCCCAGTAGCGTGCGTGCAGATTAGATAGTGGCGTGTGCAGAGACTCTGAGCATGCTGAGGCTTGCCGCGTGTGAGGCTGTGAGCGGCGGATGCGCTGCCCCGAGGTCGCGACCAGATTTGGGAGGCGGGCAGGCAGGTGTAGGGCTAGGGCTCGCGCAGCACGCAGATCCTCCTCCCGGCGTTCCCGCCTTTCGCGCTCCCGGCTCGGCTCATATGTTTTTCCTTCAGCCTTGCCCTTCGGGGATGTGTCTCCGGGGCGCTTCCCGGCCGCCGCAGACTCTCTGGATCTGTCTCAGGTTACGGACACGCACCTTTTTCCTTCAGCTACGGACCGGCTCGCCACACGCCTTCACCGCCCCGCCACCGCCCGGCTGCCGCAATCGGCGCCCGAGTGCGCAGCGCACGCCTGGCCGCCAGACAACGCAACTCGACGATGACATGCCAGCACGGTTCCAGAGCGTCCCAGAGCACGGAGTAGGACCATCTGAATTGGGCCTCTTGTGCACTCATCCCGCGATCGTCATCTGGGCAATTCTTACATGTGTCCTCCTGCAGTTCTCCGCGCCGCACGCGGTACCGTGGTTTCGGGATCTCCATCTTGGGATCCGGTGCTCTGTGGCGGACCGCTCACCAGTCAGCACCCCTGGTCTCGCCAGCAGGCCGCGTCACAGTCTGCCACATACCTGTCGAGTTGTCGCGGGACAAGTTGACAACCCATGCTGCTGCAGACTTGGCTGGCAAGTTAAATTTATTATTATTACGGAATAAGCAGACGGCAGTCATGCCACCGTCGTCGACAATCTCGTATCATCACGGGTTTCCAATGTGATATCGATTGATCCTCTGCAAGCTTTGAGAGCCGAGACATGCAAGTTTCAGCAGCTGGAGCTCAGTCCTCTGCTGCTGCGGCAGCCACCTGCGGCCCCATTCCTTCGAGAACACCCACCATGATCCATCACACGGTAGGGGTACGCCGGTGGTGTCTGTGGCTGGCTGCCAGTGCCATGGCCGCTGTGAGCCTGTACCTGAACAGCAACAATCCACACTGCCGCGTACGCCACCACACATCCACCCGTCAACCCATAATTTATCCACCCATAGACCACGTGTGGATGGGGGCAGGCTACCTCCGCATGAATCCGCCGTGTTGATATCATTATTATTATCTGGGTGCTACGAAGAGTATCCATTATTTGCTCCGTAGACAGAGCAATAATAATAATATTGCCTGCAGCATGTACGGAGGATTATTCTGAGTTGACACTTGACGAAAAGTCTGTTTCAGAATATCTACTTGCTTACTAACCCCTTCCAGGGGGTGTCCTGCTCTGATAATAATTTGGAATTAATTAACAATATATCATTACGCGTTCCAAGATTATCCCTTTGCATGCGGAATAAACAGATCGAGACATACCGATCGGAACAATAATAATAGCCCCTCGAGAAAAATGCCGATTTAGAATCTAAAATGCGAGATCGTCATGTCGTAAGAGTTGATACATCAATTTGTTAGTCTTTTTTTTAACTTGAGGATAAAGAACGTTGCAGCTGTAGCTGCATTAATGATATGCTGCTAGCTTCTCCTTACTCATACTTGAACAGCATCGATTGGAGGGACTAGTTAGGTAGGAAAGCACAATCTCGTGCGCGCACAAACTAACTACACTACGAGAGGATTTCTGAATTCCTCCTTAGAAGAAGTGAGATCCAGGTGTAGTTGTCTCTACTGTACCTTGCCATACATATTATTAAGCTATATACAGAATAGACTTTAAGGTGAGGTCATGATGGTGATGAGTCAGTGATTGGCGCAGAAAAAAAAAATCCAGGATGCTATTGTAGACTGACCTCACAGGCAACTGGCAACTAGCACTTACTCCACATTCCTGAGAGGCATGGCTATCCGTCCAAGATCACTCACTGACTGGTCGCCTTACGCTTACGCTGTATGACCATGGCGCCGTTAGGCAGGTAGGTAGGTAGATGTGCGGAGAAGGATGGCGATGATCAATCTTATCTGCATACCTCTCTGTTCAACAGTTTTAAGTTGCGGAGTAAGGCAGCTACGGATAAAGTGGCCCCCCATCCGTGCTTAGTGCAGGAAAGTATAGGTGCTGTCTCCACGTAGTTTAAAAAAGAAAAGTCAAACGGATGGATCGCTGGGGAGAAAATGGGAATGCCGATGGGGATCGGGGATGGGGAATTCCCCACGTACGGAGTTTCCCCAGTAGTACCTAGTAGTAGTGCTCCACGACGCCACGTCCCCATGATGGATCATCGATCGGAGCTTGGGTGCTGGAGCTGCGCCGCATTTGCATGGAGCAACGCCGATAGCCGTTATCTGATGACGCCATTGGTTTGAAGGGATTTCTGGTTGAAATGATATACATATGGAGCAATGCTTGAAATTAGATTATATTTGAACGTCCATGAGCTCTGCTTCTGGCATTCAGGAAAAAAAAATATATCTGGTAGATAAATACTTTTACTATCTTTCCTATATCCCCCAGTCGAAGCTGGAAAATAGTGGAGACTCACACAATGCGCGCAAGAATAGCTATTCCTTTCCTTCATGGCTAGGTCTGGATTTTGTCGCATGGGATATCAGAAAGGAAAATGACACATATTCCATCGAGATTGCTGAGAACATAGTGCAGTTCGTACTGTGCAGTACATATGTTTATCCATGTCTAAAATGCAAGACCGGGTGAAGAGACTAGTATTCTACTGCCATTATAAAATTAAATTGCAGCGCATCCTTTGGTCAATCTACACGGAAGGCAGTAAATTCCGAACATGAGCATGGGACAGAAAAGGAATATGGTCTTCTTTTCATGTACTGTACTTCCTAAACGTCTTTTGTTGTCTGTAGTTCAGGAATGAATCTGAGTATCCTTTCCAGATGGCGCAATGCGCGTTTAACCAAGCTGCGTTTCTAAAATAAGAGACTGTAGATGTACTTGGATTACTGCAGTGAGCTTTTAACATCGAGAAGGCTGATGAGCGTCCTGCCAATAATAGCAGGTACCATGGACACTACTTGCTCATGAGAAGCAGTGGGATGGTGATATCACGGGTTAACAGTGAGTTTTGGGCCATGTCTGATATCCAAAATATATATAAAACATATATGGCATGTATATGGCATATATACCTACCTACCTAGCTCTCTCTCTCTCTCTCTCTCTCTCTGTCTCTCTCTCTATATATACATTTTCAGAACGGAGATGCTGCGTAAGTACAGTACTAATTAACGAGTCAGGAATTGCTTTGATTCCCTGTGGCGCGGGTGACAGCAATTAGCTTCTCCATTAATGTAGTGAAATATCCTCTCTGCTTTAGGATGGAACTTTTTATTCTCGTAGACGAGCACACCCCCTGCCAGATCTTGGCGTATCTCTCCATCCTGAGGTTCTTATCTTTTTCGCTACTCGGCTGGATGTAACGAGAATAATGCAGCAGAATACTTGTACTCACGAGGATGGCGAAGGGCAACTGCAGAATTTCACCCTCCTGTAGATCCCCTTTCCCACATCTCTCATAACTTAGGATAGCTTAGGGTTCCCTATATGGAATTTCCCTTTGCTCTGCATTCGCCGAACACATCTTGAGGGGCTGATAGGTATCTACTAGGTAGGCACGGTAGCTGAACCGTACTACTGAGTTAAGCTCAGACTATGTTTGACAAATAGTAGAATAATAAATGTAAAAAATATTTGTGAATTTCACCCGGCCTTACTCTCCCCGTCCTCTCTTCGACCCCTTGACCTGCCCAACCCACCCAGCCATCCCCTACCCGTGATCCTCTCCGCGAGGACTACTGCCAAACAGCTGGTGATAACTTCCTCGAGCATCCCCTGTTCTCCCTCATCAAAGCTTTCGATCACGCTCAAACTTCCGACAACCAGCTTGTCAGTCCGACTCTGCCATGCTGCCAGGATGCTGCTCGGGTTCTCGGCGGGGATGAATTTCAGGTTCCCATTGTTGTTATGCACTTGATCCTCGACCAAAGACAGAGCGGACTTGGTGCCTTTCCAGAAGAATGTTTTAGTCAAAGGATGCTGCGTCACTGGATCGCATCGTCCGGGGAGTTCTACGCGATACGTGCGGCCAATCCCCTCTCGGATTATGGTCATGGAGCGTTTCGTGGCGCCAGGGATGCTGCGGCTCTCGTCGTCAGAGGCAATCCTATTGCCAAATGTGACGATCTCTGGCTCGTAGATATCAACTTCAACGCGCAGCCCAAACATACCCTCCCACCCGCGGTATCGGACTCGAGAAACAAGGTCCCGGGACGAGTGAGTATTCGAAGCCTTTTTGTCACCGCGATCGACATTGCCGCCAGGGTACAGATCAAATGATGGCGGAAGATACGTACGTTGGCGGTACCACTGGAGGCGTGGAGTATGGTAAGCTGGGCTAGGAGTCTGCGCTGTACCCCCAGCCAGATGTACTTGGAGGCAGAACGAAAAGGCATTTAGGGCAAGAGTTGTCTATGACAAATTTAGCGACCAGCCACTGACAAAAAAGGAACAAATGGTTCGATCATAGTGGGAAATAACGTAGGTTCTATTTTCGTGTTCTGTGTGCATGACGAGATAGAATATCACTGACATCTTTATAGACCTGAAAAAATCAATGGGCTCTCGTGATAAACTCTGGTGAAGGCCAGAGTCCATGAGCAATGACTCGTGGGACCCTTGTTTAAACATTGCTGTTTCTCTTCCGCAAAGAGTTTCTGGGGCGTTGACCGTCGAGTCCATATGATTTGGGCCCTGTAAGCGTCTACATTAATACGTAACTCTCATGGACAACCACTGAAGACGTCATTGTTAAATTCTCACGGAGAATAGTTTAAGGTGGCACCTGGCTCATGATAAATTAGCGACGTGGAAGCGGATACCAAATTCTTCCTTGCAATAGTATATGATGGAATGTGGGAAAGCAGATGGCTTGAAAGTAGAAAGGCAGAAAGCAACAACAGCGTAGTGCGATCTTTTTTGCCAATGGTGATAATATAGAAGGTAGAAGCCAGGCAGCTGAGAGAAACTAAGAATTTATATTCCAGTGATGGCTGACAATACGAGGCGGCCTGTGCAAGCTGCAGGAGCTCGACGGTGGTTATCACAAGACCATACGACAATGGCTAGAGGCGCCATCCGAATCAGCAGCTGTGAACTCGGACATTCCATGCCAGTATTGTGGTTTATCAGGCAAGTAATAAGGAAAGTCCTTATGATGATCTCAGCCAGGACAAGCGCAGGTTGTCACAAATGAAGCCCGATGGCAGCGCCAAGCTTTTCTGTCAATTTCGAAGGTCCATGTGGCCTCAGCCTAAACATATCAATCAATCACAGTTGCGTGCTTGCTCACGTCCTTAGGTAGGAGAGCCAAATAGCCAAAATAGCTCGCTAGAATTGGCGAATACGAGCTCCTTCCAAATTGGGACATGCGAGCTGAGTCAGGCATTTTCTCAAGAACGGGAAATTGCAACCATCGCCCAAAATAATAGTAATAGCAGATAATGCACAAACCGCCATACGTTGCCACTCCAAGCCGGTGACACGGCTTCACTGCGCTGCTCAATCGAAAGACGTACTGCACTTTCGGGCAGACTCGAGCCATGATTGCCGTACACACCGCCCTAGACGTCATCGATACCGTTTCTGCCGGCAGAATGGCTCACCGCCACGCAAGCCCGCGGATGACAGGAAGACGAAGACAAACGTTCTCCACGAGCTTCGAGATCACCTCAGGGAGAGACAGGGGGTTCCATGGTCTGATCCCCAGACGGGCTCAACCCAGGACAGTGCAGGCTGTCCCTTGCCCTTCTCAAACTGTGAGTACCCACACTCTCAGCCTCTTTTCCCAATTCCTCTGAAACCTGAAGCACATCATCCCTACTTGTTCGCGCCTCCGACTTAGTCGGGGATATACACTGAATCGAAGCCCATATATAGACTTGTACCTCTTTGGTGTTGTCTGCTTCAATTTTGTCATGTACAACTTCCATTGTACAGTACTTTGCATGTCTTGCAGATTTCCCCGAAGCTGCTCTATTTCGCACAATTGCAAACGCTCACCGATCTCCAGGTACACTATTTATAGTGATTGTTTAAATGGTCTCTCAATAGAATATTCTCTTTCCTGGAGCAAAATGGCTTCGAGTTCCATTGCCATAGCCTTGAAACAACTTCATCTGAGCTCGAGAGCTCGAGCAGCGGCACTTCCCCGGTGCTGTCACCGCTCGTCGATTCCGCAGCAGCGAGGTGTATTGCGACTTCGGATAGGTTCGAGACATGCTTCAACCGAAAGCAGTGCTACTGAAACCACTACTACTGTAGCACCGAAGAAGGAGGGCAGTGGACTTAGAAGAGCTGCCCTTGGCACGTCGCTGGCTGTTACCCTTTTCGCAGGCTACATCTACCTCACGGATACCAGAGCAAGTATACACAGATATGGTGTAGTCCCTCTCATAAGATTAATTTACCCCGATGCGGAGGATGCCCATCATGCGGGTGTGAAGGCTCTTAGGAGGCTGTATGATTTAGGTCTCCACCCTCGGGAACGAGGAAATCCCGACGGCGACGGTAGCTTGGAAACTGAGGTACTTTTTCCTAGTATCTGGATTATTGCCTGAATATTAGTGCTCAGTCAGCTTTTGTTAGGTTTTTGGGTACAAGCTCTCTAATCCCATTGGCATCTCCGCCGGATTGGACAAGCATGCGGAAATCCCCGATCCTCTCTTTGAAACGGGCCCCGCGATTGTCGAAGTTGGAGGCACCACGCCACTCCCTCAAGAAGGCAATCCCCGACCTCGTGTATTCAGGCTTCCTTCTCAGCATGCTATGATCAATCGATATGGCCTCAACTCCAAGGGCGCAGACCACATGGCCGCCGTGCTGAAGCAGCGTGTTCGCGAATTCGCATACTCCATCGGCTTCGGTCTCCACGAGCTTGCTGAGGAGCGGGTTCTGAATGGTGAGGCAGGCGTGCCCCCAGGAAGTCTCATACCCGGGAAGCTCCTGGCCGTCCAAGTTGCGAAGAACAAGGCCACGCCTGAGTCTGATATCGAAGCCGTCACACGCGACTATGTCTACTGCGTCAATCTTCTCGCGAAGTACGCTGACATTCTGGTTGTCAATGTCTCCAGTCCAAACACCCCTGGACTGCGCGACCTGCAGGCCTCTGCTCCTCTAACTGCTATTTTGAAGGGTGTCGTGAAGGCTGCCAAGAGTATAGACCGCAAGACAAAGCCTTACGTCATGGTCAAGGTCAGCCCTGATGAGGACTCGGACGAGCAGATCGCTGGCATCTGTGACGCAGTGTGGGCGTCTGGTGTGGACGGCGTCATTGTCGGAAACACGACGAACCGCCGCCCTGAGCCAATTCCAAAGGGTTTCGTTCTGCCAGCAAAAGAACAGGCCGTGCTCAATGAGACCGGTGGGTACTCGGGACCTCAACTGTTCGACCGTACCGTTTCGCTCGTTGCTCGCTATCGAGCCATGCTTGATCAGGGACCGAGAAATCTGCCCCCAATCCAGCCTGAAGAAGGCCACACTCATACTCCCAAGGTGATCTTCGCAACGGGTGGCATCACTAATGGGAAACAGGCACTTGCTGTGCTCAACGCTGGGGCGTCAGTTGCAATGATGTACACTGGCATCGTATATGGTGGAGTTGGCACAGTCACGCGCGTCAAGCAGGAGATGCGTGAGGAAAGGAAGAGAGAGGGGAAATAGAACCGTAGGAACAGGTGTTGAATACATCCATATATAGCTTTGTAGTATGAAGAGAAAAGTTGTTGAGCGATGCAGTTAACAGCAGCAATTTATTACTAATTTATTAAATCAGTGGTTAGCTGCTTAGGTAAAAGAATAAGGAAACTTCTTAGGATAAATTAATTGAAAGTAGATTGATTAAATAGGATCTGGATACTTTTTTTTGTAGAGAAAGGAGGTCCATACCCGGTCGTATTCTCTTCCAATTGTATATTCTAGGACATCTATAGTGCTTACAACACAATACCCTCATCGCTTTGGTCGATGTCCATCTGCGATGTACATTTACATCTCAAGTGTATAAACACTATAACTTTCCACTACTGTAAGAACAGCGTCTCAATATCCAAGCGTCAAATTCGGCTGGTATTGTGGGTTTCTTTATCTACTCATCGGGGTACCGGGTACCGGAAATGGAGACCTAATGGAGAAGGGTTGGTGGTTCCATCCTGAAAATCTTTTTCAGGAGTTTTGAAATTCCTATGGCCAACGCCTACCAACAAATGGTCCCGTGGCTCAGTTGGTTAGAGTGCGGTGCTGATATCAGAATCGGTACACGCCGAGGTCCAGGGTTCGAGCCCCTGCGGGACCATCAAAAAACTTTTTCTTTGTGCAGCTCACGATGCTACAGCTCTGTATGAGGCCTCACTTTTTTTGAGTGTTGGATATCTACAAGGGTGTGGCCGAGCAATTTTTTTGGGCTTAGTTCCGTCCCGTGACCTACGGCAGCCTGCTCGCAGTATGCATACTTGACAAACAACCCTGGAAATTACAACCATCGTCACCCTACTCAACGGCTGCATCCTGATCTCATGCCCGGACTATGGCCTCGAACAATGAAGATCGACCTCGCAAGAGGCCCAAGATCTCACCTGGAGGTCCCTTGGAGAATGTGGTGGCGAGCCCTGGGTTAGTGAGCCTCGAGGATTCTAACCAACCACATCGATCCGGGAACGACAGTCCCCTGGCATCACTTACCAGATCCATAACACCCCCGCCACAATCTCGTTCTCGCCTGAAATCTCAGTCAGTCCTGAAGGCTGACGCTGACGCTAATGATGCATCTCTTTACAGAAAACACGAAAATAACCATAAAAATGGTGGTCCCAGACTCATCCCGTCGCCTATCCAGCTCACTAATATCCGTGACCTGCCTGAGTCTTCGGGCAACAATGTCGACACGGTCAAGTTGCGGGATATCCTGGGGGATCCCATGATCCGCGAATGCTGGCAATTCAATTACCTGTTTGATGTCGACTTCTTGATGAGCCAGTTCGACGAGGATATCAGGGATTTGGTGCAGGTCAAGGTTGTACATGGATCGTGGAAGAAGGATGCCCCGAACCGCATCCGGATCGATGTAAGCAGACAAAACCCTGTTCCATTTTTGGAGAATCTGCACAGAAGGGCTGCTTTCGCGGTTGATCCTGTATTCTGCTTTGGGAATTACAATTGTTTTCAATTACTATTCGTACATATGCATATATTCTTTAATATATTCTTGTGTGTATATATGCCTTGTTCCTTCACTTAGAACAAGGTTTTATAGTACTGGCGTTCGAGGGCTACCAACACTACTAAGTGAAAATTAACCGCCAGATAGCTAAATCTCATCACCATTACTAGGAAGCATGTTCGCGCTATCGCAACGTGGAGGCCATAACAGCCTACATGCCAGAACCGTTCGGGACGCACCACTCGAAGATGATGATCCTACTCAGACACGATGATCTCGCACAGTACGCCAGTTCCAAGCTATCTGATCCATATCAGTCACCTGCCAGTCACTAACAAAATCAATAGAGTGGTGATCCACACCGCAAACATGATCCCCGGAGACTGGGCAAACATGTGCCAGGCCGTCTGGCGATCTCCACTGCTTTCCCTATCGACATCTACCGAATCCACAAAGAGATCACCCACTGTCGGCGCAATCGGCACCGGTGCCAGGTTTAAGAGAGACCTTCTCGCCTATCTCGACGCCTACGGCAATAAGAAGACAGGAGAGCTGGTCAAGCAGCTCGAGAAGTACGACTTCAGCGGCGTCCGTGCGGCGTTGATCGCGAGCGTGCCTTCCAAGCAGAAGGTCAGTAATATCACGGACTCGAAAAGGGCTACGTTATGGGGATGGCCGGCGCTGAGGGATATAATGCGGCATGTCCCGGTGCATCGAGACAAGAAAGCCTCCGGAAGGCCTAATCGACCTCATATTGTCATACAGGTCAGCAGATAGTCCCCCTTCAGGAGAATATCCTGCCTTCCGTGACCGCCCAATAGCTAATATACAGACATAGATATCCTCCATCGCCTCCCTCGGCCAGACAGACAAATGGCTCAAAGAAGTCATCTTCGAGTCCCTCTGCCCGTCATCCTCGGTCCTTTCCTCAGCGGCTACCGCCGCCAGCCGCCCCAAATACTCCATCATATTCCCCACACCGGACGAGATCCGGCGATCCCTCAACGGCTACGGCTCCGGCGGCTCGATCCACATGAAGCTGCAGAGCGCGGCGCAGCAGAAGCAGCTGCAGTACATGCGGCCGTATCTGTGCCAGTGGGCGGGCGATAGAGAAGATCCGACTACCACCACCACCTCCACCTCTTCCTCCCCTGGTGGCAGTGTAGCGGGAGGAGAAGGAGAAGGTAGAGCCAAACGGGAAGCAGGCCGCCGCCGCGCCGCCCCGCACATCAAGACGTACATCCGCTTCGCGGACGCGGAGACCATGGACCGCATCGACTGGGCGATGGTGACGTCGGCGAACCTGTCCACGCAGGCGTGGGGCGCGGCCGCAAACGCCAGCGGCGAGGTCCGCATCTGCAGCTGGGAGATCGGGGTCGTGGTGTGGCCGGACCTGTTCGCCCCTGAAAATCAAGGTGAGGCGGAAGCATCAGCGGACGCAGACGCAAACGCAGACGGTGAAAGGAGGAGGAAAAGGAGGATCGAAATGGTCCCTTGCTTTAAGCGGGATCTTCCCTCTCATCCTCCTCCTCCTCCTCCTCCTCCTACACGTCCTTCGGTTGCAACTGCAACCGCAACTGCAACGTCTCGCTCGGACGAAGTAGCAGAAGAAGAACCTCCTTCTGCCCCTTCTACCATCGTTGGCTTCCGGATGCCGTACGATCTGCCGCTGACCCCCTACGCGGCCGACGACGTCCCCTGGTGCGCGACGGCGAGACATACGGAGCCTGACTGGTTGGGCCAGACGTGGGAGGGGGAGTGATTGAAGTGTCATGAATTATTATCTATCCCTTAAGCCACGAACTCGACTGAGGAAATTTCCAGCTGGACTGGAAAGAAGCTATGATGTATGACTGGTTATTCTATGCCCGAGAACCTAGCGCAGACCACCTTAGGGTACTGCAATGAGTGTGTGTATGTACAACACGTAGTTCGTTGTTGTTCTTCTTCTTTAGCTAAATAAGTAGGTGGGTATAGCTATGGAATGCAATTCCACCACCTTCTTAAAAATGATTCAATCAATGGTTCAATTACTCTCGTCATATCATATCATATCATTATCATACCTAAAAGCAAAGCAAAGCAAGTCGAGTCGAGTAATCTCAATCAAGCACACTCAAAAGAAAAGGAGAAACTTCCCTCTCCGTACTTGGAAAGAAAAAGCAATACGGTCCAAAAAAGGCAGTACATCGAAGAGATATTCGACGTAAATGTAATGTAATATAAGTAAGGTAGGTAGGTAGGTAGGTCACCTAGGTAGATACGGTACTACTATACTTCCCATCATATCACATCCATATCCACATCCATATCCATATGATATCATATCAGCAACAAACAAAAAGCAGCTCACTGCTTCCCGTACTTGTTGACGAGCCTGTCGAACACCTGGACGTACTGGGCCTGCGCCTTGACGGGGTGGGTGTTGACGATCTTGGCCCAGGCGTTGAACTTGTAGGTGCCCTGTCGAAGGACATTAGACGGTGTCTGTTTGACGGAGAGAGAATAATGGAGACGAGAGCAGGCAGGGAAAAGAGGCGGGTGAGCTTGTGAATGGGCAGAAATACATACCTTGATGTTGAACACACCGGGCTTCTCTGGAGGCGTCCGGAGACCCTGCTTGCCGAGGGCGTAGACCTGTGTAGAAATCGGATGTCAGCAGGAACGGTTATTTTTATTCGAATAGCAGCAGCGCAAAGCAAGGCAAGGCAAGCGGAGAAAGAATGAAAGAAAGGAGAACCCCACGCACCTCAAGCATCTCATTGTTATCCGGCTCCTGCTTGAGCTTCATGATCTGGTCGTACGCGACCTTGAACGCGGCGAAGACGATGGTCGCCTGGTCCTGCGAGACGGAGTCCGGCAGCGGGAACCTGCTCTCGGAGAGGTCGAGGTCCTTGGAGCCGATCTTGTCCTGGTCGGGCTGGATGTCCGGGATGGCCAGCGCGGCCGCGACGGCCTCGCCCAGCTTCTTGGTGATCTCGCTCACATCGTCGGTGCCCAGCGCCGCCTTCGCGGCCAGCACGGCCTTCTGCAGCTCCGAGAGCGACTTGCCCTGCTCCTGGGCGGCGGCGGCGTCGGTGATGGCGGCCGCGAGGTCGGCGGCCACGGCAGTGACGGAGTCGGCCATTGTGGTGGTTGTTGCGATTTTCCTCTTCTCAAGTGGTAGGTGAGTATGTAGATGGAGAGGGGTCGGGAAGGAATCTGAATCAATCCACCAACAAACGGCGCGGGTGGGATGGCGGGGTTAGGTGTTCTGCCTGTGCAAACGGATCAAACTGTTGGGGCGGGGATGGGGTTTTCCGCCGGCTACCATACCTGTTTTCCTCTGTTCTTTGTCTCAAGCCAAGGCTTCCCTTGATGCTTCAGGGAAGTCGATTCGTCGTTAGATATAGGAGGAGGTGGTGATCAACGACGACGGACGCAGAGGTCATGTAGGTGGGTGCTCAACGACGCAACGAGCCTGTGAACGGCGGGGGAGGTGCAGCGGCGTGATAGGCGCCGATGCCGAGGTCTCACGCTCTCGAGAGGATAAAAAATATACAGATTCTTCTAAGCAGACATGATATGAGAAGGACCCTCAGAGATGAAAACATATGTAATGACAATGGAAAAAATCTCTTTCAGAGACGCCAACAGCTCCAAAAAACAACGGCCAGTTTCGGCCCTTCTGGCTCGTTCCATCTCGCTATGCATGTATGTACACAACCGCAGAAACAGTCAATGGACCGTGGATGACGCCGACCCAATGCAACGCTTTGAAAAAGAAACGGGTATTACACAATATAGACAGGGAGAATAGAACCAAAATTGATCCCCAAATCAAAGAAGGGAAGCCAAGAAGGAATAAGGACTCGTCGAGTTCCCATCTATTTCCCTCACCAATCCACGGCCCATCCGTTCTTGCTGAGAAAGTCGTCGCATGCGGCTTTCAGCGCGTAGTTGGGTCGTAGGTCGTTGACGGTCATGGGCACGCGAGTGATCGGGTCGACGCCCGCTTGCTCGACGTGCTTGGTGATGCCTATGCGGTCGAAGCTGTGCCCGGAGGGCGTGACGACCGGATCGTGCATGATCTCGAAGGAGATGCCGTCGATGAGGTAGTCGGGGACCACCTGGAAGCAACACGTCAGCTCGTGGGCCTTAGAAAGGGATGTATCGATGGAATCGTACCCTCTCCTGGATCTCCCCGTTGGACGCGATGCGGAACGCCTCCCGCACGTGATGGATCTTCTTCTGCGCCTCTTCTCGCAGCGCCCTCTGGTCCTCCGCGAACCCGATCTGCCCGATCTCCCCCCTGTCCAGCTTGGCCTGGAGCTCGGCCAGCTCCCTGTTCAGCTCCGCCTCGATCAGCTGCTCGACGCTCGCCAGCGTCTCATTCATCTCCCTCAGCCGGGCCGTCTCCTTCTGCGCCCATATCTGCTGCTTCGCGCGCAGCACCGTCCTCGACAGGTTCTCCGTCTGCGGGCTCTTGGCCGCCAGGGCCGCGCGGTAGGCGTCGATGGCGACCTCATACGCTTCCTGCGGGCGTTGCAGGCCCAGCAGCGCCTGGGCCAGGTAGTAGCAGCTCTTCAGGCTGGCGACGTTCTTGGGACCGTAGAGGTTGATCGCGGCGCGCGCATCGTGCTCGGCTCCAGCCCAGGACTCCTGCTTGATGCGGGCGAGGGCACGGTTCGTGAAGAAGGTCGGTTCGCGAGAGTTCTTCTGGATCCTAGATAGACAAAAACGCGGCCGGTTCACCACCGGCCACCTCCCCTCTGTTAACTTGATTTGATCTCCATTGCAAAACTTTCCCTGCGAACAAGACGATGATGATGTGCGCCAGCGAGCCACAATCGATGAACGAGAGAAAACTCACGCTTGAGAATAGAGTTCTTCTGCGCCGGCGTAGTCGCCCTCCTTGAAGAGCTGATTGCCTTTCTCCTTCAGCTCGTACGACATTCCTCTTAAGTAGTTTGAAGGGCCGGTCTTGGGGGTTGCTTGATGGCGCACCCTCTCACACTTTTTCCCCTTGGGACGTATTGATTGTCGCACAAGGTCGGCAGCAGCAGGAGAAGCAGCAGCAGCAGCAGCAGCAAGAAGAAGAGAGCAGCTCTCTTCTTTCAGCAGCGCTGTGTCAAGTCAAGAAGTAGTGCACACAAGGGAGTGCACGGACCGGGAGGTCTGGATCAGTACTGTATCTAGGTACCTGGGCCGGTAGGATATCACGCGAGGGAAGAGGAACAACGACAGAAATCCGGCGTGTGATCCGATTCCCTAAATAAGATAATGACGCGATTTGTGAAAAGACCCCGACGCTACCTGGAGCCTCGATCCATGGGCTGGAGACACACACCACGGCACAGTGCGGTATCGTGGGTTGGCGGGTACACAGGCAGGGAGGTAGCCCTCGGAGTGGTAAGCAGGCACCTAAGACTTGGGAACACGCTCCCGACCCCTTTCGCTTGCTTTCACAAAACGGGAAAAGAGAGCAACAGCACTCCTTAACAGTAGGATACTATCATTAGATCCCTAGGAATCTAGATCTTCTCGCCGCGCACAACCACAAAAGGGGTGTTTCTCCTTTGCTTGCATCAAACACATAGTGTTAGTGTGGCCAGCCGCCACCATCAAGCCCCGATCGGATCGAAAGACGTCGATCCCCACGGAATCCTCGAGGGAGCTACGCTTGTTCCTGAGAGCGGCCGGATGACTAAGCATAGTGATGTTGACTCGGGGAGTATGACATCAACGAGACATTCGCGGAGCTTTGTTATTTTTGGGCTGCATGGCAATGCAGGACAACAGGGCGTTCACTACTGCATACATTGTTTCAGTTTATGCTCTTTGGATGGTCAGGTAGGTGCTTAGACTGCCAGTTCAGGGTGCTGAGCGCAGGACATAGCTCGAACGATACATTACTTGCGAAGTGGAGTTCTACTGGCCAACATAGAAGGGGATACCTTTGCCTTTTCTTTTCATGGAAAATGCCCAATAAATAGGAATCGTGACAGAATTTACTTCTACGGTTCTCCAGTTCACAATGCGGTGCTGTATCTGAGTAGCTCGACTCCGCAGATCCCCATGTAGCATTTCCGATGTTACAGTTTTCAAAGCTGGATCGAAACGCATCCTTTGAACTACAAGGATGATGATTGAATGGGGAAGAAATGTGCAATCCAACCTTGACCTCTATTTTTGGTCTATCTCCATTCGGGTCTGAAACCCCTCTCCAATTTCTAACCAGTAGAAAATAAAAGAGAGGAAAACTAGACGATGTAGCTTCCCATTCATCTGCCACGCTTTCAACTGCAATGGTATCTCATTCCGCTTGAGATGAATTCAATCCGGGGTATAAATCAAAATCGATCAAAAGCACCAAATCGGGCGATTCGCTAAATGACTTTCTTCGCGGTCGTAAAAAGGAAAAGAACCATCCCCCGTCTTCCCTCAGCAAGCGGCAAAAAGGAGGTAGGTAGCCCTTCTCGACGGGCTGGCAAAGGCATTAATTAATGGGTTATCTATTTACTGGACGGCGGCAAACTGCTTCTCGTAGTCGCAGATAGCCTGGACCTTTGCGGCGGAGGCGCTGCTGGGGTCGAAGCGGTAGGTGAGCCACTCGGAGACGAGCTTCTTGGCGAGCTCGATGCCGATGACGCGCTGGCCCAGGCAGAGCACCTGGGCGTTGTTGCTCAGCACGGAGCGCTCGACGGAGAAGGAGTCGTGGGCGGTGACGGCGCGGATGCCGGGCACCTTGTTGGCGGAGATGGCGACGCCCAGCCCCGTGCCGCAGATGAACAGGCCGCGGTCCGCCTTGCCCTCGGCGATGAGCTTGGCGCCCTCGACGGCGGGGTGCGGGTAGGCGGTCTTGTCGGACGTGGAGTTGACGCCGACGTCGGTGACGGACGTGACGAGCGGGCTCTTCTCGAGCAGGGCCTTGAGCGTCTCCTTGTACGAGTGGCCGGCGTCGTCGCAGGCAACGACGATGCGGAGGGGCTGCAGGTCGGCGGACATGGTGGATGGGGTTGTGTGTCTGATGGAGGTCGTTCTCGTAGAAAGTGGTGACGGTCTGTCAGATGGAATTTTTCCGGTAGCAGAGAAGCAATACTCCAATGAATCAGACGAGGTTTTGAACGAGGGATTGAGGAGGGGGAAAGATGAGGCCTTATATCACTCCCCCCTGCACCCTTCCCCCGCCCTCTCATGCCTCCGACCTGTGGAGGCGCAGAGCCGTGGATGCAACGCAGCAGGTAATCCCAATCAAGGGAATCGCAGGCGTCCCTCCGGTGTCCTCGGCGCGCGTCATTTCCTGTGCATCTCCACCGCCGTGAGGTTATCGACATGGCCCTGTTTTGTGCCAGTGAATAAGATGGAGTGCTTATATGAGCTCTGGGTCCGCGACGTCATAGAGAGGAACCCTCGCAGCGCTCCTCCCCACCGCTCGGGACTTTTAGGACCTGAGATCTGTTCAGGATTATTAAAACTACAAGGAAGCCCGCTGATCCATCCGTGCTGATTTGTTCGGGGCTCTGTCGTCCGCGGATTTGCGACGAGTTGCCTATCGGGAGATGCTCCGAGAGTACTTCGACTGCTACAGGCCGTCTATCCGTATCCAGGCACGCCATGTATACCTCGTACAGACCATCAGCGCGAAATACATCAAGCATCTTGCATGGCTGCTGAGTTGGCAGCGTCCTGCACCCCGATCCAGAGCGTCGGGATTCCTCCAGGCCTTGACCATGTCCGCCGTTCCGCGGGATGCCCAAAGCGGCTTTCGAGCTCGGCAGAGTTTGCTACCACAGCACTCCAGCAGATGCCAGCGCAGCGGAGACACACCGGTAACGCGGTGACAACGCCTCGTTGCCCAGAGAGAGTTTCTGCTGTCCGCTCTGCCGCGGAGGAGAGCGGCTCGGAGCTCCGCCGTGCCTGCAGGAGAGGCTGCGGCGCTCCACCGGATCTCCGCTTTTGGTATCCCGGGAGTTGTGATGTGCGCTCGCAGCCATGGTAGGAGGCCCGCGTCCCGCGGCGCCTCGGCGGCGGCTCGGAATAACTCCGTCCTCCCGTCCAGGGACACGCCGGCCATCACGGGACTGCCTTGTCGATAAGCCCCGCCCCGCCCGCGTCTCCCCGCCCGGGGCTGCCCCGTCTAGCTCCCCCTCTTGCTCGGCATCGCCGCGGTATTTCTCTTGATCGTCGCATCGGCCACCTCTTCACCGCGGATCCGTGACATCACCAGCCGGGAGCCCTGGTGCATAGTCTTCGTCTCTCAGCGCCATATTGCTTTCCGCCAATTGACCCTGAACAGCTATATCTGCGGCCTCCTTCTAAATCCATCTCCTGCGCAATTCTCAGGGGACCCGGTCCCTTCGAGGAGAGAACAGCACAGCGGCCTGCATCCTGACATAGGAGGCTGATGATCATATTGCAGCAGACGAAGGGCAAGGGCTTCTCGAGATAACCGTGCAAAGATGGTGGCCACGAGGCAGACGTACCCGATCCTCCCTCAGAAGCTCCTCATCATCTCCCTCAAGATGTACTTCACGCCCGACCGCACCCTCAACTACCTCCGCGGCCTGCTGGAGCCCAAGAACGAGATCGTCCGCCCGCAGAACCGGTCCAAGCTCCTGCTCGCCCTGATCCCCGACTTCCTCACCGTCTATCCCTGCGCAGAGATCATCCGGGAGTACGAGTCCACGCTCCCCAAGTCCGACGACCCGTCGTCCGCTCCTCTCCCTCCACCGTTCCTCCTAGGCGCTCAGGACTGCTTCTGGGAGAATCTCGGCGCGTACACCGGCGAAGTCTCCCCGCTCTGCCTCCGCTCCGTGGGCGCGTCGATCGTCGAGCTGGGCCACGCAGAGCGCCGCGCCATCTTCGGCGAGACGGACGAGCAGACGGGCCGCAAGGCCGCCGCCGTGTGCGCGCAGGGCATGGTCCCCCTCGTCTGCGTCGGCGAGGTCACCCCTCCCGGCCCTGTCGCCTCCGAGGCCGTCGCCCTCGCCGTCCGCCAGTGCGAGGTCCAGGTCCGCGCCGTGCTCGACGCCATCCCCGCTGACGCGCCCGTCATCTTCGCCTACGAGCCCGTGTGGGCGATCGGGAAGCCCGCGCCCGCCGGCGTCGACCACATCTCCGCCGTCGTCGACGGGATCCGCGCCGTCATTGGGAAGCGCGAGGGCGACGTTAGGGTTCTCTACGGCGGGAGTGCGGGCCCGGGGCTGTGGGGAGCGGGCGGCCTGGGCAAGGCGGTGGACGGCATGTTCCTGGGCAGGTTCGCACACGAGCTCGAAGGCGTCCGCAAGGTCGTCAGGGAGGTCGAAGAGAGCCTGGGAACGGCTTGACCCAAGTTCCAAACTAAGAGACTTGCATATAATTGCGATATTTATATTTCTTGCTTGACGATGTATGACGAAAAAAAAAATCGCAGGACATAGAGTTACTCTAATGTACTAAGTCGGCAGTCGCCGACTCTCGGACAAGTTGGACAGGGGTGATCACTACCATAATAATAGCTAATAATCACCAAAATTTAGATCCATTGCCATGTCTGTGCTATCTGAAAGTCTTCAAACCATTCAGGTCTCGCCCACTGGAAAGTGGTCAATCATCTCTGTGGCATGATGGATTTACAATAGATTATATATGAATATGGTATGATGATAGTCCTTGTGCGGTGCGAGTTCACGTACTGTACAACCTGGTTAAATAATAATAGGTCAGGTAGGTAGTAGTAGTAAGATCTTCAGCTTTCAAAAAAAAGAAATAGAAATACATTGTCTCGATTATTTAAAATAGCTAATTCCCGAGCTACCATCGATCAAAAAGGCAATAAAAAACAGAAATTAGACAATCAACTTCCGTCCAGTTCGCTGGATGAAATTGACGGAAGTCGCCGTCGACAGCCCTTTGTTTTACATGACGCCTGGCATAAAAAAACAAAGTCGCACACCGCACAAAGTTAAAATTTTTTTTCTTCTTCCTTTCTTCTTTCTTTCCTGTCTTTTTCATCTCTCTTCAGGCTTTTCCTGACAAGTGACAACCCAGCGCTCATTCGTCCCAACTCCCTCCCACCTCCAACATGAACGATACCTCGAAAGGAAATTTTTTTTTCTTAGGCCACAATACGGCGCCAGTTGTTCGACGAGGCCGCGTAGCCCAATGGTAGGGCGTCAGATTTCGGCTCTGAAGGTTGCGCGTTCGAGTCGCGTCGCGGTCGTTCCCAATACGGGGTTTTTGCATTATTTTTACCGTTGGTTCCACAGCTTGTGGAATTACTGAATTCGGGAAGTTTAGCGACGTCGGGAACTTGGAGTATTCTTTTTGATTGTAAGACATGCACCTGAACCTCCTATTCATAGGAAATTTCTTTTCTTAGTGAAGTCACTCAGCCGTTAAAAGAATTAGAGTAACAGCTTCACAAGGTGATCTGAAGCTGTTAGCTGCCTATTTTGCCACTGAGACAAAATGGCTTTCACTGCTCATCTGCCTATAGCAAAGGGGTGATCAAGGGAGAAAAAGTTATCGTCCCCGGGCAGGCTCGAACTGCCAACCTCCTGATTTCCTCGAGTAACCCCGAGTAACAGTCAGACGCGCTAACCGATTGCGCCACGGAGACGGATTAGTTGTTGTGAGTTGCCGCCTGCATTCCATTCATGAGGAAAACAGCTCTAAGGGCCCTAATGACAAACGCAACACTTGATCACTCACTCGTGCGGTTTAATAAATACTGGTTCGAAGGTACTTTACTCCGCATTGTAAATAGATCACTGGTTTCTTGATGTGCTACTTTCTTTCTCTAAAATAGCCACGGCTATCCTAATTCTGCTATCTACATCCTGTGCATATTTTGGCTGTTGCCACTGATGTTCCTGTTAATGAACAGGAGGCGGAGTTGGATAAGATACTTACATACTTTAACACCGCGCGAGGGTCGACATCAAGTCTTCCTTTTCTTTGGCTGAAGTATATTCATCAATATCGCCGCGGGGAGTATCCCACCTACATCTGGGAAGTGTAACGTGAACCCCTTCAGGTACACTTTGAAGCATATCCATCAGGGTATTCATCTGGTATACCATCAGCTCCCCATCTATTCTAAGCCATTTCCTGAAGAGCTTGCCGTCTTTTATCTCTCCAAGTTTGTGTACGTGCTGTCTTCATGTAAAATGGCTTTTAGAAGGAGTTTCGCCCGTGTTCTTAATTTCTTCCATAAGCTCTTCCAGCCCTGACTCGTCCTCGCTACACACACACATATATATATATATTCATCATCCGCGCTGTCTGTGTCCTCAGTTTCTTCAAAATCGTTATCCGAGTGGGAGTCGTCATCTTGATCAGGCGCAACCTCTTCCGAGTATTTCTCACTATCCTTAGACCCGATCTGAGCAGCTTTTCGTGCACTTGCACGCGTTACGCGAACAGTTGGTGATTCCACAATTGTCTCATGTAAGTCGTCCTCTCCCCAGCGTATCTTCTTCGTTGCCGAAGGATCATTCTCGTTCGCATCTGATTTGGTTTCGGTATCATTGGTGTTGCTGTATTCTTCAGGTCCGCAATCTGACTTACGAGTTCATCTAACTTCCTTTTTTTTAAGAAAGCAAGTTCCTCGGCCTGATCTTTGACGGTCTGCTCCATTCCAGCGTCCGAGAGATTGTTCGTCCGTGAGAGATCTTCTTCGGCTTCTCCGCCATCTGTGACTTCGGCGTATTTCTGGTAGTCCCGGTTTGCTTTTCTGATCTCATTCCGGTTCCAGTGGTTTTGCTGGCTGGCGTGGCTGTGATAGGCGTAGGGAGACTTTTGGCTCCTCCTTCTTGGGCGGCATGGTGTGGGTATAAACAAAGGATAGTACCTGTGTACGGATAGGATGTAATAATAAGTGGGTTGAAGGTTTGAAGGTGTCCGACCTGCCGGTCAAACCATATAGTTATCTGAGGCGAATTTTGAAGCGAATGAGTTTAACCAGTCCAACAAATATCCTAATACTTGCAACCATCCGCAGACATGTCTGGTTCAACCAGGTGTCTGTGGTTTATATCTCGATGCAACGCTTACTGCAGCAGTTTCTTTGCATTCTGAAGATCATCAGCTTAATACCATGTATTATATGTGTCGTCATATTCCTTGCATTGAGCGAGGAATTTCAATGTTTCAATCTTCCATTTTTGTTGTATCCTGTGAGCGACAACGACTCAGATTGAGATATTCGCCGTATCGGGGAACATGGAACGTCTTGATCTTTTCCAGAAGACAGTAAAAGATGCAACATAGTCTATTTCACCGAAGACCCGCTCATCTCCGACCAAACCACTGGTTTCGTCTGGGACAGGTTGAATTTGAGCCTTGACGACTTTCGGGAGTATAAAATAGGTGAAGAGGCCCGTCCGATGTATATGTAACATAGTCTGACAGGAAGGTATATATTTGTATAGGAGGTAACTACCTAGGTAAGGTATGGTCCTTCCTCTTTGGGGACAAAATACCTTGGGTAGGTAGGTACGCATGAAGAATTGAATGCGAGAGAGTTGAACTGTAGTAATTCCGGAAGTGACGTAGGTGTTTAGATAGATTGATTTATATTATATAATCTATTGCAGAAGGTATGGATACAGAAGTGGTGAAGGAAGTCATCTTGCAAGGGAATCTGGCCATCATTCATATAGGCGTATAAGTGATTGTGCCTCTTTGATGGCTATTGATGGAATCTTCCGGGAGCCTTGGCGGATCTATCCCATCAACATAGAGGCCACAATGTTTCATGAGAGCTTTAAATAAAATAGACGTATAAAGAAACGGGTAGCTCCTTCATCAAGTATCTGATGTAGATGGCGTATACCGGTAGGTATTATGCAGGAGGGAGGTCTTTCAGTGGTCCCAGACCGCCAATTCGGCAACCTACCTAGACCTACAGTCACTTAGCGACCTCAGTGCAGTCAGTTCAGTTACAGTCGCATTATGATTCCAAGTATGTGAATTCCCTTTGGTATGTTCTTCTGAATGTCCAATTAGTGTATTCACCTGTTTACTTGCTCATTAACTGTTCCATCACCACAATCCTACCATCCCTGGTGGTAGGTCGATGGGATGCCTTCTATCATGTCTCAACCAACAGCTTCTGGAGGAGTACATGCAATTCGTCGGCAAGTTAGATGGAAGCTTAGCTGCAGTAAATGCTACATTCAATCTCGTCTCCCATGATTATCGTACAGTACATGTTGAAAATAAAAGGCGATATCCACGACTCCAGTAGATCAAATAAAGACCGCTGTCGATCCTACATCGGTCTTCTGAACATTAAATGAACAGCCCAAGAATCTCGATCGATAGATCAATCACCACATGAACCTCTGCACCTTACCCGGCTCCTGTGGCCACTCAAACCCTCTATACAGGAAAAGATAACCCGTGACCGCATTAATCGCAATGTACCACACAGTCTCCAAGACCAAGGGGAAGTTAGTGATCAGTTTCGCCTTGAACAAGCCCTTTCCATCGCGCTGCTGCTGTCGGTATACCGACGGAGTCGGCTGCGGCGGCATATGCAACCTCCACATCACCCAGGGGATGATGAAGTAGCGTGGTTCGACGAGGGGTGCGGTGATGAGGGAAAGGGCGGTAACGGCGAGCCAGATGATCACGAAGCTCACTCGGATCGGTTGCCGCTGCTGCAGTTGTCGCTGGATTATGTGTTCTCGGACTTTGGCGAGGGCTTCCGGCGAGATCGGTGGTGACTGTTGTGTGGCCTTGGCCTGTTTAGATGATGATGAGGCTGCTGCCTTCTGAGCAGCTTTGGCTCTCTTCTTGTTTTCCTGCTTCTCCTGCTTCTTCGTCAAGGCAGGCTTCTGGGAAGAAGCGGGTGACGGAGGAATCTGGACGTATTGAGGCTGCGGCGGAGGCGTCGAGAAGCCGAAGGCAGCTAGGACAACCCATGCACAGAGGAAATAGATAATCACCGCGGCATATTTGACCGCCGGGTGATATCTCAACAGGAGTCGGAAGGCATAGAAAGTGTAATGGCGGTTATCGGCCAGGGTGAAAGGGTGGACAACAGTGTTGAAATGGACAATGGCGAGCATAAGAGGGATGATGGCGAGAGCCGTCAATAGCGCTGGAAAGCCCTTCTTCTTCTCGGAGAAGTCGTAATTCAAGAACTTAGGGATATAAGCGTTGGGCACGACCAAGTTGATCACAGGAATCATGAGAGTAGGCCAGGAGAAGAACACGAAGTATGGCCAGATGTAGAACATCTGCGGCAGATGCAACCCAACAGTGTGGAACTCCTTGTGGCCTGATCAAGCATACATTAGTATTATTCGCTTATTTCCAACAGTGAACGTAGATAGATAGGAGAGCTTACCCAGGACGACGCCGCCGTTCCACAGCACAAATCCGCCGAAAGCTGTTAAGATGATAAAGTAGGGAATGAGGGAGACGATCAGACGGGGCAAATTGCTCAAACCGGTAATAACTAGTGATACGCAGGTTTTAAAGTAGTCTATGATCCAGGTTGTCAGTGATAATGTCAGGGTTGACACCGTATAGGATGAGATCAGACGCACCTGAAATAGAAGCTTCGCCCACTAAGGGGTCATATAGCTCACCCTGTGAGCTCTTCTTCGCTATCTCTGAAAACTCCGAAGACTTGCACTGTCTGCAAACCTCACGAAGCCTCCGGACGGCGTGCAATCCACCGAAGAAGACAGAGACCCAAAAGATATTCGTCTGCCGGAAAGCCAAAGCAGCCAATCCAAACGCAAGGAACACCGGAGTTCCAAGCAAAGATCTCCCACCGTCGGAGGACCGTCTAATGTCCCAGATGTAGGCTTCAATGACAACGAGAAGAGCAAGGACGTCGGTATAATACAGTCCCGAAATGAAGAACAACGGCGGAAAGAGACAGATATTCAACACTGTATGGCTCAACCACGCCCCAGCAGGTCGTGTGTTCCGTTCCTTCCGCAGATGATCCAGGAGAGTCTGAAGCCTCCAGGGCAGGATAATGGCCATTGCGGCAACATTCGTGGCTCGCAAGTCAAGCGTGCTGAGCTCGGTTGGCTCACCGCGGAGGAAGCGGAGGCAGGCACACAGAAAATACGACCAGAGGTACAGACCGGGCGGGGTCGTTATCTTGGGATCCCATTGTGTCCAGTTGTGAGCCCAGTACGCCTGTGCCTGTCGGACATGGAAGGCCTCGTCCATATACGGTTCGGGAACCGTGTCGTTTACCTTCGTCCGCCAGAAGGGGATCAGAAGCAGGACGAATGGGACGAGGTAGCGTGCAGCCCGAGTCAGGCCGGACTCGAGCTGCGCTGAACTATTCATGATGCCCTGACCTCCGGATATGGCAGAATCCCCTTCTTTTTTCTCTTGTTTTCACGAAAAGAAGAGAATAGTAAATGCAAGATTGCGGGCGGAGCTTTGGCCGGGATGCCGAACAGTCCGCCGCTGTGTCCGAGTGCAAACAGGCCAAACATCGCATCCGTTTCATGACATGCGTCCATGAAGAAAGTATTATTTCGCAGGAGACCTCGAGATTACGAATTTCCATGAATTGTCCATTTTCTGTGTTTGTCTAAAATTTCTCAAAATGATATTATAAGGCAGTCGTCTCAAGTTTCACGGCAGAACCAACAGAGATAATCCCCAGGACTCAGCAGACGGCCTCCGAATCGTCACAGTTCCCCGCGTGGGAATAACAATCAAGCCGGGCAATGGCTTTCCCTCTTCCGCGGGGCATTACGCCCCCGGAAATAGCATTTTTGGCGGAGATGGAGATGGTCACTGTTATTCCGCGTCAGCGGTTAGAGGGTCTCGAGCTTCTTGGTGTAAGTTGATCTTTTTCCCCGCCGTCCAAATCCTCCGAACGATAAAAGCACTGGACCACTATAGATCCCAAAGACTCAATATATTCTGCACTAAAGCCTCGTATATATGATCCAATTGATGCTGACTAATTTCAAGGGCCCAACCGAACCTCTCCAACCCCCGCGCCGCGCCTCCCTCCCGCTCTGGCTCGCCCTCCTCCTCAAGCGCCAGCGCCGCGCAAACATCCTCCCACCCTCCTGGCTGCACCCCGAAGCGCTCTCCCTGATCCTCGAGATCGAGACCAAACACCAAGACTACAAGGACGCCTTCTCCCCGCCGCCCCGGCTTCCGGGGCAACCGAGCGTGTACGAGCTCAGCGCAGGCGCAAAACCGAAGCCCGTCCCCCGCCGCACGCTCGACGGGCAGCAGTACTTCCCCACGCCGCCGTTCCTGCCGCAGAACGTGGCCATGTCCTCCGCGGAGGCGACGGAGCGCTCGGGTGATCCCCCTGCTCTGCCATATCACTGGCTGGAGGTGGGGACTATGCTGCTCGACGCCGCGAGCGATGATCTCGTGGATCCGGACCAGATACGACGGCTGCTGAAGGATCTGAGGGAGGTGCGGATGGCGAAGATGAGGAAGGGAGTGGATGTACTGGATGCGGCAGCGACTATAACCGGGGGAGGAGGAGTTGCGATGACCGGAGTCGGGGCGATGGAGATCGGAGAGGGGAGGGGTTTCGTGGCTGGGGTGGTGGAGGGGTTGAGGTACGTCTCTTTTCTCATGTCTAACCTTTGTGTCCTCTCCGGAAAGGGTTGCTTGTTAGGAGATTACGTTGCTGACATGTTGGGTTTACGACAGGAAAATCGGAGCATCCAAAGAGCAAGCGCGGAGAGAACAGCTGGCCGAAGAGCGGGAGAACAGAGGATACGACGGCACCCAAGATTACGAAGACGACATGGAGTTCTAGGCGTTTCTTTCTATTTATCTCGATCTTCCGAAGTTACAAAAGGACGATACGATGTGGTCTACGAGCCCTTTACGATGAACGTTGTATGTGTATATACCCTATACTCCATACCACCTAGAAAACGAAAGTCCAATCCCACAGAAAACGCCGTGCAGGATGCCACGCTCCATGCCATAAGAACAGATGAGTGAACACAGGAAAGGAAGATAATGAGGGAAGACCGTTCCCGTAGGATCTACTCGTGCTGATTCTCTGTACTTCCAATGTCCCGCTGGACAAATCCCAACGGCTAGACTAGACTCGAAATGGACAGAAACAAGAAACGAACATCATCAGGAAGACGATTTCGGTGCCGCAGCCGCAGCAGCTTCCCGATCCTTCTGCAGCAATCTCCTCCGCGCGGCCAGGATCATATCGTCCCTCCGCTTCTGCAGCAATCGCTGTCGCTCACTCCGGCTCTGCGACCATGCGCTCTCCGTCACAGAAGGGGATGGCTCCGTGGAATCGGCGCCTTCTTCCTCTGCGATCCTGGAGGCGAGATTGTAGCGCGAGATGAGGTCCTCACCTTGTGGTTTCGGAGAGGCCCGGGATGTCGAGGGCTGAGTCGTTGCGGTATTAGTAGTGGGAGGAGGAATCTGCGGCTGGAAGGATGGTGGTGGCTAGATGCGAAGAGAATGTTAGTGATCGTGGACATCTTCGGACAATATGGGTTCGACACTCTCCGGCAATATCGGGTAGCATGCTAACCCGTGGAGAGGAGAGCAGAAAGAAGGCAAGAAGAACTCACCACCTCCAAACCCCTCCCCGACAATATCCTCTCAGTCGTCGCCGCGACACTGCCTCCATTCCTCTGGAGGTCCCACATGATGTCGCGCCTGTCCAGCTGCGGAAACATCTGTGCTATCTGCTCCACCTGCGCCGGGTCGACGACTCTCCCACGCCCGCGGCCTGTTGCTTCCCCTGGTCTGTTCCCGTCCGAGCCGCTATCTCGGTTCAGGAACCATCGAATCACAAAGAACGAAACGACCGCGAGGGTGAGGAGCGATGGAATATTGAGAGAAGGTTCTTCATCCGGCATGTTGGAATGACGGTCTGTACGGAGGTATTCTGCCCACCCGAGAGTGACGCGTGAATGGTACTAGGGAGGTCTCCCAGACTGCTTTCTTATCGCGATATCGACGGCGAGAGTATGAGCACAGGACGATTATCGAGTTCTGAGGCGGTCCGATCAATCGCGACGTGTGCAGGTTGAAGAAGGGCAGTAGTGATGGATGTGGCGGGCGGTCGTAACCCCGATGAGATCGTGTTAACAAGTCAATCCCACACACTAATGAGGGGGCATATGTACAGCAATAACGGCGCTTCTCAGGTAATGCAACACTGGTTTGTCGGTTAGCACAAATAGTGCATAAGGATAAGATGTTTGATGCTGTTGGTCGGCGCAGGAGAGACGGGGTTGCCTGTCTAGAGTCCAGTTGGCCAAAGCGGAGGCTCGGGTCGGGTGCGGAATTTCCTTAAGCAGACGGGGAGTTCTCCAGTGCTATGATTGTTCTCGCATGAAGATGGTGAACAGCAGAAGCCTCCGTTATGTTGTTTTTAGAGATGCCATGAAGCTCCAGAGCATGTCCTCCAATTGCAGATCCTGCCGCCTCTCTACGGTAGAATATACGAGTTCCTTTAATATCTCTCAACTGCGACTGACTGCATGGTCATGTGATAAGAGTCACCTACCAAATACCGTATCCTTACTAAGCAACCCGCATTGCCAGTAACATCAACTTTTCTGGAATGCTCCGATGCGATCAATGGCAAAGAAATAACAATAACACCAGTTCGCATCCCCAGGGAGAAGATCACACCTCAATTCCCTGGACACCTATCGTCTCCGACTCCAATCCACCTTCCTGCCGGCCAATTGCTGAAAAATTTCCACATCCATGACCGGCACACTCACGACGATAGACCTCCAGGGCGCGTTGCCCCTCATCGCGCGGGGCAAGGTGCGCGACCTGTACGAGGTGGACGACAAGACGCTCCTCTTCGTCGCGTCCGACCGCATATCCGCGTACGACGTGGTCATGGAGAACGGCATCCCCAACAAGGGCGTCCTGCTCACCCTCTGCACCAAGGCCTGGCTGAAGATCCTCACGGACGCGATCCCCTCCCTCCGCACCCACCTCCTGACGCTCGACCTCCCGCCCCAGATCCCCCCGTCCCTCCGCCCGGCGCTGCAGAACCGCAGCATGCAGGTGCGCAAGCTGAAGATGTTCCCGATCGAGAGCATCGTGCGCGGGTACATCACCGGATCGGCGTGGAAGGAGTACCAGCAATCGGGCACCGTGCACGGCATCAAGGTCCCCGCCGGACTGAGGGAGAGCGAGGCTTTCCCCGACGGGCCCATCTACACCCCCAGCACGAAGGCGGAGCTCGGCAAGCACGATGAGAACATCCATCCGGACCAGGCGGCCGCTCTGGTCGGGGAACCCTACGCCTCGACCATCGCCTCGCTCTCCCTCCAGCTCTACAAGGTCGCCCACGACTACGCCCTCGCCCGGGGCGTCATCATCGCCGACACGAAGTTCGAGTTTGGGCTCGACCCTGAGACGAACGAGGTTGTGCTGGCCGATGAGATCTTGACGCCCGATTCGTCGCGGTTCTGGCCGAAAGACAAGTACGAGGTCGGGCGGGCCCAGGAGAGTTTCGACAAGCAGTTTCTGCGGGATTGGTTGGTCAAGGAGGGCTTGAAGGGCAAAGAGGGGGTGCGGATGAGCGAGGAGGTGGTCTCGAGCACTGCACAGAAGTACCAGGAAGCATACGACAGAATTACTGGTGATGTCAAGGAATGAATGAACTCTGCCGATTGCAGGACGAGCAGGAGTGGACACAAAGATGTCCCGCTGTATTGTTTTTCACGACTTGGCTACTCCTGAGTTGGATGCAAAAAAAGGACATCGGGGATGTCAGTGATAACCTCATCCAGGGGCCTCCGGGCTGTTGTTTGCTTTCGATGACAAGCCGCCGCTCGGAACAGTTATCTTGTATTCTCTGTATATACTTTTTGCGCGGATCAAGTCGGATACTTTTTCAGGGGCTAGAAATAGTCCCATCTATCGTCTCCCTATTTGTTACGACCATATCCATATGAGTTTTAGTCGAGACATCATTTCGTATCATGCTCATGCCTTGGGGGTTCGCCCATCTCAATGATATGTACATGAGGGTCGTACAGTACCTAGTAGGCTGCACATAGTTCTCATCCATGCAGAGAATCGGATTTCGTATCCTAAAGGAGAGGAACCATAAAAAGACTTCATCACGCATATATTATCACAGAGACTCATACCCATTCGAAACCAGCAAACAACCGACATATACCGCGAAACGACCCACAGAGCACCGCCATCCATCCATAACCAGCCAGCCGATGGTTATAACATTCATACGGCAGACTGCCCATTCCACTCATCCCATTCCAAACGTCTAATCTCCAAAAAGCAAGTATAGAAAATGACGAGAATTCCAACATAGCCAGACCTATTTCATTACTTCATATCAGCTGGAGTCAGGGCCTGGACGACACTTGTTCCTTCGCTGAATCTTGTCCGGAAGATCCGGTTGGCGTTTTGGAACATGCCGTCCTTCAGGGAGACGACGATGAACTGCGATCCCTTGAAGCGCGTCTTGATCAGCCGGCCGATGTTCTGCGTGTGCGACAGGTCAAGGGCAGCGTCAACTTCGTCGAGGATGTACATGGGTGCCGGCTTGAACTGCAGAAGTGCCATGATGAGTGACAGAGCGATGAGTGACCTATACAAAAATCAAGACCGTTAGTCGAGTTTCTCTTAAACATTTCTACCTGGTGACAGAAAATGACATACCGTTGTCCACCACTCAGTTCGGCCAAGCTCTGTTTCCAGACCTTGCCCAAGGATACCTTGACCTCCAAGCCTTCGGTAATATCCTTGCCTTCGGGCGGATCCAGCTTAGCAAAGCTACCCGGCAGAAGCTCTGCGAAAATTTGCCCGAAGTCGTTGTTAACTTTCGTCCACGTCTTGTGCAGAGCTTCCTTTTTGTATTTATTTAAGTTGACAATTGTTTCTTCGATCTTGCGTTTATCTTTGATGACGGTCCTCATCATGTTCTTCAGCGAGGCTTCCTTCTTCTCCACGCTGTCGATCATGTTCATGACCTTCGGATTGATCTTCTTCTTCATTCCTTGGAACCGCTCCGTTAAGTTGCGTAGGGTTGCCTTGCATTCCGCGATGTTCTGCCCCTTGAAGTCGTATGGGGTATTCGGGCGACCGAAATTGTCCTTCTCGTCGGCGATCCATTCATACTCCTTCTCCATATTGGCAACCGCCTGAGATGCAGTTTGCTGGTCTTTGTGCAATTTCTCAAGCAGATGCCCCAGCTTCTGCATTTCCAGACCCTCTTCGGTAATCCGTGCATTCTTCGATCGTATGGCTTCCTCGAGATCCCGCAGTTCGTCGTCAAAGCCGGTAAGTTTGGCTCGCTCCTCTTCAAGTTGGGCTTGAGCAATGTCATGAGCATCCTTGACATGTCAGTGCGCAATATAAAAACACAAACTTGTCTGCTTTCTTCTTACCTTAATCCTTGCTTGCTCTCTCTTGAGAGATTCCGCCTCTTCCATCTGAGCCTTCAGGGTGGCATCGGCTTCGGCAAGCTGCTCTTCAGCGGCTGAAAGATCGCTACCAACTTGTTCCGAGTCGAGCCTTGAAGCCTGCAGCTCCTTCTGCAGAGTCTTAACCGAAGCGGAGTTCTTGCTGAGACTCTTTTTCAGAGAATCGAGAGATGTTTGCAACTCTGCCAGCTTGCTGTCCTTGTTATTGTTAAATTCGTTTATGTCTTTCTCTATTCGCTTGATGTCCTTGGTTGCCTCGGCCTGGCGAGCCTTTGCATCGCTGATTTCCTTCTTCAGGGTCTCGATGTTCGCTTTCATTTCTTCCACAGCATGGATAATCTTCTACAGTTAGCAGTCGGTTCACTAAATAGCTGGTCATGCGGCAATGGGAACTCACAGATGAAGACGAATTGCTGTTGATTTGCTCTTCGGTAAGCTTGATCTCATGTAATTTCAGGTCCAGCTCCTGCTTGATAGCTCGTGCAGCATCAAGCCTCTTCTTCTCTCTCCGCATTGTCTCCTGCAGAGTAGCTAGCTGATGCTCTTTACTCTTCAGCTCCTTGGTAATCTCATTCAGCTTCTGCAAAATGACAAGTACGCCGCTGGAATTTGGCGAGCTACCACCAGACAGGGTCCCCGAAGGATCATAGACGTCACCCTCAAGGGTGACGCTTTTCATCCGCACAGAGGGGTCGAAGGTGACTCTCTTCGCCGTCTCTGCGTCCGCACAGATGAGTGTGTTGCCGAAGACGTATTCCATCGCGGCGGAGACTTCCTCGTCGTATCCTATCAACGACAAAGCGAGATCCACCTTCCCAGGGGCAAGTTTTTGCGCGGCACCGATCTTCTCTGCAGAGGCCTTGAAAGCCGCGATCTTGTTTAGGGGAATAATTGTAACGCGCTTGCGAAGTTTGCCATGCTGAAGCAGTTGGGTACCAGTTTCAGCAGTATCAACAACGACATTGTAAAGACGACCACCAGCGCAAACCTCGAGCGCGGTAGCGGCTTGGAGCTTGTCTTTGTCCAATGTGAATAGCTGAGCAACCAGACCTTTGACCTTTGACCTGTCGAAATTGGGATGCGGATCCGTGTAATTGAAATCAATATTCGCCACCTTTCGCTTCATTGCGTCGGCCTCCTCGCGAAGTTCTCGGATGCTCTTTTGCAGGTTTGATTCTTCCTGGTGCATCTGCTCCTCCTTGCCTGGCTCGAATCCTAGCTTTCCCAGCTCAGCCTCGAGCTTTCTCGCTTGGGCCTTGAGGCCCTCCAGATCCTTCAGAAGGCCAGCATTTTGCTCTCTTGCTTTCTTCGCTCGAGGCTCCTCCTCTTTAACCCTTTTCTCCAGGTGAGCGATCTTAAGCTTGGCCTGCTCCTGTTCAGTGGCAGCCGCGCTGGCACGGTTTCTAGCGTCTTGTAGTTGTGCCTGATATCCACTTTCCTGACCTTCCTTGGATGCAATACCTGTCTGCAGTGTCTGGAGCAATTCCTCCTTCTGTTCGACTTCCGCAGTCTGGGCGTCAAGCTCTGCCTTTGCAGCGTCGTACTGGGCTTGCAGCTTATCGTAAACCTTCTTCTTCTCTTGTAGTTGTTTTTGAAGTTCAGCGACAGTCTTCTGCACTGCTTTCCGCTTCTCTTTCTCCTCGGCCATGCTTGAGTTTTTGAGATCAATGACAGTCGCTAATCGGACCAATTCGTGAGAATGCGCTTTGACCTGCTCTTCGAGAGCCTGAAATCTGCCTCCTTTTCGTAACTCCTTCTCTCTCGCAGCCTTAACTCTTTTTACATCCTCCTCCAAATGCGCTATTTCGCCCCTCAGCTTGTTGACGTGATCCTCGAGCTCTTGTATTTTGGCTTTCTTGGCTTCATATTCCTCGCCTGCTAATTGCAGTCGCTCCTTACTCTTCAAGTAATCATGAGCAACGACTAGCCGTGTCAAGCGCTCAAGGTCGCTCTGCGTCTGTTGGTAATCCAGGAAAGCTCGCTTCTCACTCCTCAGTTTGTCAAGCTTCGGCTCAATCTCTTCCTTGAGCAGGGCTTCGATTTCCCGGACCTTCATCTCCTTCTTTGCCATTGTCTTTTGCGCCTTTTCTTTCCTGTCTTCGAACATTCGCGTACCAGCCGCTTCTTCAATCATAGCCAGTATCTCCACAGGCTTCAAATTCAGAACCTTCGTAATTCGCCCTTGCATAATCAAGAAATTTGGATTGTTAATGTTCAATTGAACGCTCTGAAACAAGTTCTGCACTGTTTGTTGCTGCGCGCGGTGCCCATTGATCAAGTACTTGCTCGTTCCGCCCAGGACGATCTGCCGCGTGACGGAGATAGTGGCGTATTCTTCGAAACCAATGGGCGACTTTGACTTATCGCGATTGTCGAAAACGATTGTCACGCTGGCCTTGGTGACGCCCGCCTGACCACGCTTATAGATAAGGTCTTGTAGGTTCTGAGCTCGGACAGTGCTCATGTTCGTGATACCGAGAACGAAGCAAATGGCATCGAGAATGTTGGACTTTCCACTGCCGTTCAGGCCAGTGATCGCATTGAAGGATTCGTCCCTGGTCGACAGGTTAGCAGAATGCGCTGCCGTTGCCGGAAAAAAAGCGAGCCACGATGCGCGAGACCGCTTGGTGAGAGGGACAGAAGGTGTCAAAAGCAGGAAACTAAACGCGCATACCATCCTGAGATGACCGTTCTGACGGCGTATGATTTAAAGCCCTGAATTCAAGTCGTCAGCTTCCAGTGCGGACTGCGCAGAGTTGGGCAGATGCGGCTCACGTCGATGATGATTTCGACAATCCTCATGGCTGCGATCCCGTTGAGTCTTCCTAAGTCAGCTGTGGGAGCGCATGGGCCAGAAGGGCGAAGTGACAAGCAGCGACAGAAGGCGCTGGATCTCGTTCGAGCTCGCCGTCAGTTTTCCGTTAAGTGTTGACGCGGGCCACGGTGTTTTGCTCCGCTGGGTTAAGCCCCGGAGCGGGCGGTGTTTATGGTTTGCCCTGTTGGGCTTCGCGCCATGTGGGGGATGACATAAGCGGAAGCAGCCTAGTTAGTTATCTTCTCCAAAATCCTCCGAATCATCCTGATCGACGCTGGAGTTGTAGTTCATATTATCCAGCTACGAAGTAGCATTGATTTTCTTTTTCCCCTCAAAAAATATACATTAATAAAGATGTTGCCTGTATTTTTTCAACTTACCCAGCCGCCACAGATTTGGAAGTTGGTTGGACATCAACTAATAGATGCGCACCCGCCCAACTAGGTACCAGGAGTACTTCTTGAAATGTGACTTTCGACCCCAGTTTAGAATATCTGAATACTATTAGGCAAGTTTTGTGATGACTTGGGATCTATGAATGACAGGCACCTGGTCAAGGAGATGCAGCTAATCCACTGAATCTAGCATGTAACATTGAAGTATGGCACAGAACTCATAGAAGGATAAGATATCAGGATCTACGCTCGCTTAACTATATTGGGCTCTGAAGTCTACAGTACACATACTGCAGGCACTCCAATCTAGAAGAGCACTATCACCAGCATTAGCACAGTTGGACCTCTTTTGCTGGGCCAAAGGACTACAATATTCGTCATGAATACGCCTAGTACGCGATGTCCATGTCCGGGGGCCTTACACTCCTCACGCGCTCTGAAGCCATACCAAAGCCAGAATTGTTAGGCCTCTCGTTGTCCTTGACAATGCCTGCGGAACGGGCGTCATCTCAAGCTTGCTGCACAGGATCCTGGACGAAGACACGAGAAGCAATTGGGAACTGACTTGCGGAGATTCATCAGAGGCGATGGTCAGCATCACAAAGGACAGGATTGAAGAGGAGGGATGGAACAACGCTGAGGCAAAGGTTGTGGATGCTCAGCAGACTGGCTTGCCGAGTACACATTACACTCATATCTTCATAGGCATGGGTAAGTGAAGAATTCGGAGTTCTCCAGGCGTGTGGATGATGCGAAAGAACTGATACCGGATCTCTTTTTTCTCTAGCTATATTCGCATTTCCAGATTCGGAGGCCGCTCTTAATGGCAAGTGCCTACCTATCTAACCGTTCATAATTGTTCCGGGGTCCGGGGAGTCCTCCTGACTAACAAGTAGCCCGCCAACAGAATGCTTCCGAATGCTGAAACCAGGCGGTACAATTGCCCTTTCCACTTGGAAAGAACGTAAGTCTCTCTCAACCTGAAGTAATATTGACGTTTGTAAACTCTCGAGCTAATCCATGCTCGCCTGGGCAATAGCCGGATGGATGCGCGATGTTAGTGCCGCCATCGCAACCATGCCCGGGAATCTCCCGTTCCTCGACAAGAACTCTTCGCAGCTGTTGGCAAAGGGCAGTGGCACGATGAGTCCTGGGTAAAATCGCAGCTCGAACAGCACGGCTTCGAAGACATCCAAGTCAGCGTCGTCCCGGAGATGATATCGGTCGACAGTCCACACGAGTTCGTAACCTTCTTCTCAAACAACCTACGTCTCGTCACCTCCTTCTTTTGGACTGAAGAACAAAGAGAACAGTATGTAGATGATATGCCACTTACACTGCTGAGGTACTTGGAAAGAGCATACGGGAAGGACAAGCCGATCGCGACGGATTGGGTTGCAATAACTGCAACAGCTCGGAAACCTGTTTATGCTTCTTTGTATACCATATAGTAATGGCATCCATGCATAAGCCTAGCCCGAATTCACGATTTGTTTGTCTATCTGCAACAAAGCCGAGTATCCCCCAAAATCAACTGGCGGCTTCCCGGAAGCCGGAATAATGAAGTGAAAAGGACATATGCATGATACTAATCACGGGGAAAGCTGCCATTTCAGGCGATTGACACAAGAATTACGACCTAAGCAGATGGAGGGCAGGAAAATGATCATTGACCATTAAGTCAGAAGGTGATATCCTGAGTTCCCAGACAACTACTCTATAAAAGCGGTCCGTCTGGTGGTACCACAACTATTCGCGATACCCGAAGAATATTACATATACCGGCAGTCAACCAATGTCGTTACTGATCGATTACCCCATGTCGCTATCCAGATTCTCATGAAGCGTGAGGCGGGAACCCGACTGCGCGTGTGAGACTCCTGCTGGGGTCCCACCTGTTGTCCAAATCTTCATATCTGAGAATGAACTCGCGCTGTTCATTCAAAAATGTTAGTACCCATTAAGATCGAAGAGAAGTGCAGAGATAGGTAACTATTACATACCCGAACTTTCTTCCAGCTGGTTGGATCCCACAATAGATAGACACCTCGCTCGCTCACACCCCTTTCTACATCGACAGGCCCAGGGTAAGTCTCATCTCGCGTTAGCCAACATCTCTCCACCTTATGATATCTCCACTTGCGCCCCATAAGCTCCTCCGCTGCCAACTCCTGCATGATATCTCGAGGCATGCTGTAAAATATGTAGAAAAGAGTTTCGTCACTGAAACTTGGAATACGGGATTGGAGAGGTTGGATATTTGCAACGTTATAGCAAGAAGGTAGTGAAAAGTCCTGCTCTAGAGGCACGGCCGACATTGATGAAACGAAAGGGGAGGCGAAAGAGGGGTGAAGGGGCCTGTTGGTAATAGTCAGTAGGATTCCAATGACGTATTCAAAAGGCGCCCAAGATTCATACTCAGGTGAGTTCAGATCCAGACCGAGTGTCATCAAATCCTGACCCACTGCAAGGCTTGCAACATCTGGACTTTCGCTATGGATCATCCTAAGCAAGCCAGCTAGTCCGAACCTGTCAAGCTCGCTCATCTGAGATAGCGGTGGTTGGTCAGTGCTCTGGCTTGTCCCGGAAGATTCTTGCGCGTCTCCAGAAACGCCGCCGGTTTGCTGCTGCCGTTGCTGCATCTGCTGTATTTGCGCCTGGTTTTGCTGTTGCTCTGTATAGCCGTCAGGGCGCAAACCACGCAGATCCTAGCGAGATGGTCAGCACGTAGATATGACAAGTATGAAACACAGTATTTTACCTCTTTTTCTTGGCCTATGACTCCATTTGGCCCTTGGTTGAGGGGCGATCTTGATGTCGAGATGCCTGAGCAATGTCAATACTTCTAGGTTCCGTTCTCAAAGTTTAGCAGATCAGCTTACCACCAGAACCTGCGGCTGCTGGTGACATGATTCTGGCTGTTTCTTGTCCATTCAAAGATGTTGCCATCATGTTGCGACTTTGAGAAGACTGGGTCTGATTCACTCCCGAGAATGCCATGCCAGTCCCATAGTTTCCAAACCCTGTGTTCTGAAGTATGGATCCTCTCCGCTCTTGATTCATCTCACCGTGAACGTTTCGTCCGAGAGGTGGAAAATCTTCAATGTTGCCAGTCTGAGGTTGGCCACTAGATCCGAGCTGACCACTAATCCCTTGACTTCCGTTCCTGAAGTCGTCCAGGCGGTTTGCAAACTGGGCTCCAGAAGGGAAAAGGTCTTCGTGTGACGGTTGAGTTTGTTGTTGAGAATGATGCGATTGTGTTTGGGACACTCGGGAAGGCGCCTGTGATGTTTGAGGCTGTTGTCTCTGTACAGAAGTCTGCTGCGCGGCACGTTGACTTGCGTTCGCCCACACTGCCTGGGCAGGGTTCTGCGATTGTGATTGTTGCGGCGCTCCTGATAACGAGGGGAATTCCCTTTGACAAAGAAGCCTATCAGTACTCGGCGCTAAGACAAGGCTAGGTCGCCTGTGCGACGAAAGCACTCAGCCGATAGAACTTGCACTCACGAGAGATCCAAAGGTGTTGCGGGTTGTGATCCTCCCATGCTCTGTGCAAAATTCCCCATTGTTCCCATGTTGCGCTGCTGATTGTTCTGCAGACCTGGAGCACCGCCCATGGGTAACCCGAAATTCCAGTTGGCGCCACCGCCTGTTTACCCCCATGTCTGTTAGCCTTCTGGTTACCGATATATATATATATATATATCTTGTATTGCAAAGGGAGCAGTCGCACCAATTTTGCCGTTAGGTAGGCGCGTGGAGGCTAGCGCCGCATTTCGAGCCTGGGCTTGTTGTTGGGCGGGGAATCCGGACATGCCTCTCAGAGGCTGCGGGCCTGGTCCTGTACCATCGCTCGACTGGTCAGCTTTCCTTTCTGAACTGGAGTCTTCTGTGGATGTTGCGACCACTTTGGCCCATGTCACAGGCTTCGGCGCAGACTCGCGGTAGCTGTCAGACGGTGGTATGGGGGGAGCCATTTCCAGCAAGCATTGGCGATTGAAGCATGAGAGCTCTCCCACACATCTAATAGCTGCAAAATGTAATGGAATAGGATGCATCCACCCAAATATCGTCTGCGCAGAAATAGCCATGACATAGCCGCAACGGCAAACAGCTTGACATCGTGACAAAGAGAACCAACAAACCTGGCCTGTTCATTATGGGAAAGCAGCCTCAGCGGCCTGTCAGAAGGCGCTCTGGAGCTTAGCAGAGAAGGAGGAAGGGTTCACAGGTCGATATCGAGGGGGTATAAGAGGAGGGAAGTCGCTGCTCAGAAGCTCTGGAGACAAAGGCTCACGCCGCACTGTTGCAAGCCTCCGCTGCTGGAAGTGGAGTGGCCATAGCCGCGCGCTTCGCGAGGAAGACGTGCACGGGCCTACTATCAGCCGAGCGCCAATGTCTGTAGGGCTGATCTGGCATGTCCACAGAGACCCATGGATACCCAGCGCTGCGCTTGCTCTCCGGCCTCCAGACATCACAATGCAGGTGGCAATGTATAACAGATTGTGAAAACCAAGACTACGCGCCTTTCCGGAGTTATCTTGAGGAAGAGTGCTACTTGCTGTATCATTCCAACAAAACATACAGAGAGGTTTAGATGATCAACGGAGCCCCGGAAAACTATTGCAGCTGGTATTCATAAATGCTTATCGTGAAATTTGAGCTCCGAAAACACCAGTCAATTTACAAGCTCAGACGTTCTCATGCTTCTTGTTCTATGCACATCTAACACCCCATAATCTAGGAAAGATACATGTCTTAATTTATATTTCCAAGGAATCCACCATTTGATTCTTATGACTCAGCCGGTATATTGTGAAGCGTGACTGAGATCATGAGATTGAGACGGATGGATCAAGGGAAAATATTGGCGCAATACGAAAGAATCACTGTCTGTAGCAACATCGAGGGCTGCTTCTTCCAAAACCTTGGTTGTCATCGTGGCTACGACCATGTCAGATCCGCTTTTGAGCAAGGTTTCATGAATATGAAGGATGTAGCCGCCGTTGGATGTCCTTGCAACATCCTGTATGTAAGAATATAGCCTGCTTACTATTCTTAATTTACATTTTGATCGCTCTCCCCCGTTTATGGCAGGAGTTGGAGCGAGAGTTTAATATTGTAATCTGGTTTATGGCAACTGGGATGACTTTTTAAAACTCTACCTAAGTAGTATCCTTTTCTAATCTCACAGATCCTCTTGGAATCAAGGGGCGGCTTTAAAAAACTTCTCTTCGCAATAATATTGGCCAGTCTTACTGATGACTTCGTGAGAGACTAGAACTCTCTGATAGTTGCATCTGATACCATTTTGTGCATGGCGTTCATAAAGAAGGAAGGGCTGCTTTAATGGAGCCGCTTGTTTGAATCAGACGCTTTTCTCACCTTGTTCTTCCAGGTAGGGATTTTTTTTCCTTCTACAATCTAGGGGGGCGACATTACGATACAATTATGTGTGTATCACAACTTGTTCTGACCTCAAAATAAGTTATTAGTCCCTCATCTGCCATCATAGGAGTATACATACATAGTGGTGATATCGAGAATTAGAACCTACGACGAGGCAACCTATCGAAACCATCTAGTCTCTGTACAAACGTCCGATGACCGCCGAGGAAGCTTTGATTCCGTCATGGACGTGAGATCATCCGTCTGGTCCAGTCACCGACTCATTCTTAGATCACCCTCTTGGGTAGCGCAATTGTCAACCACTCCCTATTTCCTTAGCAGGACAGTTCATGGTTACGATCTGGCAGTTAGAATAATCTTACTACCATATGATCTGCATAGGTATCTACCTACCTAAGGTAACTAACAACCTTCACCGGTCAAAACATTTACGTTGAAACTACCTAGGTAGGTTTTTATACGTCACTACTTGAAAGGAACATCTGCCTTTCTGTTCTACATGTCATTTCAACGTCCGTAATTCGGAAAGAGAGTATATATTGTACGTGAGAAGGCAAGTGGTCTGTCTGGCTAAGGATTTGGATAATTTTATGGTGCCAGAATACATAATCATATACCATCATCTACCGGGACGACAATACACCAATGTAGCAACGTTCAGATGAGTGAGATAATCACAGCTTCAGTAATAACACCCTCCACACTGGTGAAATCTCCTTGCATAGTAATTCAAACCTAATATCGTAGACGCCAAGTGAGCGCCTGGTTGTACTCGCGTTTCTGTCCAGTACCTAGCCTTTCAAATTCGGGTTTGTAAAACCCGCGGTTTCGAATGCAACAGCCACATTCCATGGTACAATGCCCATACTTGATATTTGCACGGTGTGTTTTGAGTGGCCTCTCACAGCATCCGCATTCACGTTCGCAGCAGCCTCCCCTTGCAGCGCACAACATGCGTTGCTTTTGAGACAAGACTGCTTCTCTTCTGGAACACGCATCCCACTTTCTCACCCAAGGGCCTTTCGGTTTTTCAAGAATCAATTTGTACAATGCTCTCCTATGAAGCCAGTACTTCTGATCAAATGTCTCTAGCTCTTTCTGCCAATCCCTAAGCTCCTTAGCCTGCTCATCGGTGAGTTGTTGGGTTCTAGAGAGCTTTAGGCGCGCTTCCACATCCTCTTTTAAGAAGACCTCACGTTGCAAAATCGAAAATCCCTTTCTGCTTTCATCATAGCGCTGTTGCCGCCATTTGATCTGCATCCTTTTTGAATTACCGCTCACAAAATGCATCTCAAAGCGACGGAGGCGAGTTGCCAAGTCATATCAATCTCTTTTTTTGAAGAGCAGCCTCGATTTTTTTTCGAAAAATTTCATGTGGACAGGTGGAAGTAGAACAATTTGAGTAATGCTGTTAAATGGGTTGTATTGCTCCTTGCTCGAGACAGGCTGGTGGTATTTGAGCTATCAGAGCAAACAAAAAAACATTTGATAAAAAGAAGTCGGAATGATTTGTCTTCCGTGATGGAAGCGGAGTGATTGACGTATTATATTAATCCTGTCAGCTATCCTCTGCCTTACCTCATACTTCCCACATCGAGCCAAACCGTTAGTACTACTATTCCGCCTAGGTATTTTTGGTGAACAGGAGCATGAGAGTGAATCCATAATGACATAACAATTATAACTACTCCTGCTAGATTCTTTGCATTCAAATACTACATTAGGTATCTATGCATGTACCCCATACACGCTACTAGCGGGAAGTCGCTTCTGGAAGGAAGCAACGCAGTTGACTACAAATATGCATCACCCCCCCCCCTCCAACATCACAATAAGCTGAGGCGTAATTCATCTTCTTAGTACATTCTCTGAATTACACCGTTTTTGAAGGGGTACTCGCAGTGTTATTTGACTCTAAAGTTCGTAAGCCCAATACTTCCATTCAATTCTCTCAAGACTTGAAGCCCCTTAACGAGGAAATCTGCTAATACCGGCATGGATGGGTATGTAAAATGGAACCTGATAAGTGGTTGACAGACCGGAAGGTATTTTTACCCGTAAAGTCTCTAGGTCATAAGCGATTCTTCTATATTTGATTTTATTTCCTTTTAAGCATTTGCAATATTCTGATGGCTTCAAATTAGCTTTGTTGTTGTATAAATAGCAGAGAGGCTCAAATGACATTTCATGTACAAAACCTTTTATAACAGCTTGTAAATGGATGGAGAGATCTTACCTACTCAGGCATTACTCTAGTTCTTGTACTGCGTAGCTTTTGTTCTACAACGCCAGTAGTACCTCATAGTACTTACCTCATAGACTTGCACTAAGATGTTGAATGCAAATTGTGAGGATATGACACCGTTCTGATAACTATGAGAGGCCACGGGATTTCTATTAAAATTCGAGATTCATCATTGTTCAAGTCTCTTCTCATCTCAAATGTCCCAATTTAGCTCACGGTGCCGAGACTCCGAGTCAGACACGGCAAGTCACAAACCCTCAGCCTCTTAAAAGTTGACTGAGTTTCAGACGAAAAGAGTAAATGTCTACAGCTGAAGGTCTTTTAGACTTCCAATAGTACCCATCTTTATTTCCTGTGATTGTCTGCACCTCAGTTGTCGAGACGAGAGCTAGACAAAGGCCTCCAGTTTCGTGATTGATGACTAAGGCAGGAATAACTCACACGTGACAATCGAGCTCTATCACATCTCAGTTCCGCGAAAAGAACTTTGGGTAGGCCTTCAAGTCCTCACAACCGCCCATCGACCTCCTCATGCATCGACAGTCCGTCGCACGGCTTGCTCGCCAGTGCGGAGGCTCTCCGCTGGTTGACCTGCCTCCTCCATACCTCGCTCCCTCTCTGCACTTCCCCCTGGTCCGGTCGCCGGCTCAATGTTCCACCTTCTCCACCACCTCTGCTGCTGCAGGGAGCGGCCGTGATCTGAGCAAATCACGCGGTGTCTCTGCAATTCACAGAACTGGTCCTAAGCATCCACTGGGTGTCTCGAAATACCCATTGCCGAAACCGGTGTATCGTACAACAGAGAGGCCGCCACGGGATCCTACCCCAGACCATGGTCTCTGGCAGTTCTTCCCCAAGGACAGATCAGCATTGAGCACTCCCCAATACGATATCGCACATGGTGAGCCGATTTGATTTTGCATTGCCAATTTGTCCGGGAATTTTCTAACTTTCTTAAGGACGTCCTTGGTCAATACAAGAACTCCGTGAGAAATCCTGGGAAGATCTTCATTGCCTTTGGTGGGTCTGTGTGAAGGAGCGCAACCGGATAGCCACTTCCAACTTGGAAAGAAAGAGATTGAAGGCTGGTTATGGAGACTGGGAGGCGAACGAACGTGACAGAGCGGTAAGTTGGTTCTTTTCTCTGCCTAAGCAGTTGTGTATCCTTAATTTCACCCTTATCATGAGACTACTGAGAATATTTGAATCCGTTTTCGTAAGATTTGTGCATGAAGAGGCTGCCAGATGTTTACGTCTCAAATTTCCTATGCGCGCTGTTTATGCTGCAAACATAGTCTCATTCTTTTTCTAATTACGATATGCTAACGTTTCCTGTTACATTAGATTCGAATTACGCAGAAAGGTATCAAACATGTCCTTCGTGAGCGATGGTACGCGTGGGAAGAGGCGAAGCGGCTCTATGAGAAGGGCTACCGGCCGGAGACGGAAGAGGATAGCTACGAGGAAGAAACAACAACAAAGGCATGATGCGGACAATAAGCTCTGATGATGTGTCTGGAATGGGTTCTCAAAATTCCTTCTATGTGTAGTATTATCGTTTGATTGCTTACTGTCGACTCAGATGTATCTATAGGATGTAGCTAGAAGCACAGCCTGTATGGGCACACGGACTCAACCATCGACCTATCGTGCAAAAAGAGGAAAGGCAAGGAATCAAATGGAAATTGCTAGTTTATATTTTGGGCCGGTGCGAAATCGCTCGGCGTCATACACTCGTAGCATTTCAGGAGCTCCGGGTCTCAAGGTTTACTAGTTTCTGGTGGATCCCGCCCGAGTTGGAGCTAACCACACCAATCCGACCGCTTGTTTTGGCGGCTCCTCCGCGGGGAACGACCAACCTACGCGAGAGGGTCGTAGTTCGACCAGCACACCTCACTCAGCAACCAACACACACCCATCACGTCTCCCACCTTCTCTCTTCTCTATCTCCATCTCGTTTCGGATTTTATCTTTATACTTCCTGAACGTCACTCGGTAGGCATCATGGAGGAGATAGCACCGGAGTACGATGTCGTCGTGTTGGGCACTGGTGGGTACTAAGTTGCCATGTAATACTCTTCTGCTGCTAATATCACAATAGGCCTGACTGAGTGTGTGCTTTCGGGGTGAGTTTGCCTATATCATAGGCAACAATAAGCCTGCGTTAACTCTGCTTCCAGCATTCTGAGCGTCGAGGGAAACAAGGTCCTTCATATCGATCGCAACGATCACTATGGCGGGTGAGTGGACTTCACCGACTTTCGAAGATGGCCTGTGGCTGACTGAACTTAGTGAGGCTGCCTCTGTCAACCTGGAGACGGTTAGTTCCGATAACCCATCTGTGCCTTGCCTTTTGCTGACCGTTTTGAAAGCTGTTCAAGAAGTATCGCAAGGTCCCGCCTGGCGAGGAGCCGTGGAAGAAGTACGGCCGGGCGAACGACTGGAATATCGACCTGGTCCCCAAGCTGTTGATGGCAAATGGAGACTTGAATCGAATCCTCCTCGCCACCGATGTCACGAAGTACCTCGAGTTCAGGCAAATTGCCGGCAGCTACGTGCAACAGGGAAGCGGAAAGCAGGCTACAGTGGCCAAGGTCCCTTCCAGTGCGGACGAAGCTCTGCGCTCGTCTCTGATGGGACTATTTGAGAAAAGGAGAGCAAAGAAGTTCTTGGAGTGGGTTGGCGAGTACAATGAGGATGACCCAAGCACGCATCTAGGTCTGCTTGTCAATTCTTCTACTACCCATGCTTTCCTTGCTGACATTTGATCAGGATTGGACACCAAGACCTGCACGATGAAGGAGGTCTATGACAAGTTCGAGCTCAAGGACACCACTTACGACTTTATCGGTCATTCGATGGCCCTGTATCAGTCAGACGATTACATCACGACACCGGGAATGGTGAAAGAGACCGTCAACCGGATCCGTCTCTATGTCAACTCCATGGCCCTTTACGGCAAATCCCCATACATCTACCCTCTTTACGGTCTCGGTGAGCTGCCTCAGGCTTTCGCCCGTCTGTCCGCCATCTACGGTGGCACATACATGCTTAACACCAGTGTCGATGAGGTCCTTTACGAAAATGGCAAGGTCGCGGGAATCAAGGCCACCATGAAGGACCGAGATGAGCCTGGCAAGGATATGAAGTTCACTACGAAGACCAAGAAGATCATTGCCGATCCCTCGTACTTCCCCGATAAGCGAAAGGAGACCGGTTATTATCTGCTCAAGGCAATCTGCGTTCTGAAACACCCAATTGACAAGACCGAGGACAGCGATTCGCTGCAGCTGATTATTCCTCAGTCTCAAGTTGGAAGGCAGCATGGTAAGTGAAGATAATTGCTGCTGTCAACGGGAATTCTTCTAATTTCGACAGATATCTATGTCGCCATGGTCTCGTCGGCGCACAATGTCTGCCCGAAGGGATACTACGTCGCCATCGTCTCAACCCTCACCAAAGACCCAGACCCAGCGAAGCAGCAGGAGACCCTCCAGCCTGGATTCGAACGCCTTGGTGAAATCGAGGAGGTGTTCATGGGCGATCCAGTTCCACTGTACGAGGCCAAGACCGACGGCAGGGATGACAACATCTTCATCTCCAAGAGCTACGATGCTACTTCTCACTTTGAGACCACCACAAGTAAGGACGAGCCTTAGTAACGAGCGTGGTGACATGAGTAACTGACCTTGTAACAGCCGATGTGCGGGACCTTTACCGCCGTATCCAAGGCCACGAGCTAGACATTCAAGAGCTCGAAAGCAAGCGGAAGGCTGCCCAGGGTGAAGAGTAATCCAGCCGTTATCCGGAGTCAACCTGGGATAACATACTGTCTGCTCGAAGGCTATCCAGGCCATGCTTGTTTGCACGTCGCTGCCTTGCTTATTTAAGTGCTGAACACAATCCATTATCAGGACACGCACGCTCTCTCAGTTTATAGCCTCCTAAGACTTCCCACTAACCCGACACGCGTCAAGAATCGGTGGGCCAAACATCAGCAGATACTGTCTCTTGGTGTTATGGAGTCACCTTATTTCGGGTTAGATGCCGAATTTTAGCTTGAACTATGTCAGTTTTACTTCTTAGTCGATATTAAATAATTCCGACTATAAATAGCATAGTAAATCCCGAAATTCGAATTAGATTGTTGTTGCTTTTTATAACCACGCATTTATCGGGGCACGGGAGCGATTATCTGAGAATTCTGACCACATATAGATCGGCAGAACGAGTTGTTTCACTTCTAGCCCAGAGATGGAAACCCACAAGCCATCATGATGGCTAGCCGGTCCTCTGAGTATTATCAGGGCAGATCTGTTTCATCCTGCAATGTTCCTAGATGCCTGTTAAAGCAATAGCTTCGCATCAGATCCTCTGCCTGGTCTCTGGGTCTGTATTAGCCTTCTCATGCTCGCCCACGACACACAGGTCGTCGTTATCCACTCTCCGAATCTCCGCTCTCAGCAGCGCCAGCCGCTTCCCCGCATGCACCAGCTCGCAGATGATACGGATCGCTGTGTCTTGCGGCACTGGCCGCAGGTATGTCACTTTCAGGTTGCGGCTCACGCCACCTAGCGAGAAGTGGCCTGGTCGCGAGACGCCGACCAGGATGGTTGTGGAGAGGTTGTCAATCAGGGTAGCAGCGCATCCCCCGTGGAGGTTGCCCATGCGGTTGCAGAGGTCCGGGGTCACGTTGAGAAGGTAGGAGACGCGGGGAGGGGGGCCTTTGGTTGCGGACTCGAAGCGCAGCTGGCAGCGGTTGGCGTTAATGTCCCAGGACTGGTTGTCGTCAGTCAGTCAGTCAGTAACAAACTGGACAGAGAATGTCCACAGTTCAGGAATCCGTATTTCGAAGTAGCAGATAGACAATGCCAGCAATATGCCACATATGTAGATGGACACGAAAAAGTGCCCTGGAGGGAAGTGACTATCAGACCTTATGTTCAGCATTCAACTCAACTAGTTGGCTGAAGAATTCGTAGACGCGAGCTTCGAAGTCGTCCAGTTTCCTGGGTGGAGCGCGCGATTTGGACGTCATGCTGGGCAGTGGGAGAGTGGAGTTTTGCAGAAAACCAGAGCGGAGATGCAACGACTGGAGAACTGGATACTCCAACCGCCTAAGAGAGCATGGCGAGCACAATACCTAGGTACAAAGTATTGTACCTAGGTTGGATAAAGATAGCGGCGGAAGCCATCGCGTTCGCGTGTTGTCGAAGGACGGCAGTTAACACATGATTTGCACCGAGGCCGACTTGCCCTCGGCTGACTGCGTCGAAACTCAGCCGCCTCAACGGTTCATTAACACGGGCATCAACCACGCGTTTTCTGCAGATCCGGCTCAAGTCCAGCGTTCATGCGTACCATAATCCAGCCACAGCGTTGGGCTGGGCGATCATCTCTGGGGTAGACAACGCATAGGGTGATAATAACTCCCATCACGTTGCTGCCAACTCCGCTTTCTGTTGCTGAAGGCACCCAGATGTCCGCAGTTCTATCTTAGAATTATTGCTCGTGTCAGATCTGGAATGTAATAATTGCAGACTCATTTTTCTTCCAATATGACTTGTCGTCTCACCCAGCTTCATGGTGCCATTGCAATTGCAATTTCTAATGTGTCATTTGCTGAATGAAGAGTCTAGATTGCGTCTTGCTTTCGATGTACATTACATTCCTGGTTTTCGCTGCAGAGCTCACTCAAGATCTTGATATTTCCGACTCTTGTTCCAAGAGCTTTTGTATCGTGACTGCCATTGTCTTGGTCGCTCCTACCGCACAAGTTTTGGATAGCACCGTCCAGGGTGGCCGCAGTCTGTTGTTTTAAAACAATGCTTATATATGTCGTTCAACGTGCTGGAAGATCCCATATCTTTTCTGTTTCGTTTGCATTTCAATTGCTACGGTCTCTCATTTATTAAATCCCACCTCGCTGGCGAGGTTCTCCACTATCGTTTCTTATAGATTCCACCCTCAAAATGACATTCTTTGCGCCCTACACCAGTGTAATGCGTCTAGGTCAAGGGTTGGTATGCTGAACTGATCTCTCACAAGATGCTAACCGAATCTCCTCAGCTTCAACTCCTATACACAGGAGATATGCATTGATGACGCCGTGATAGTACACTCGCATCCCGTTCCTACCTTGTTGCACTCCCAGCTGGCGGGCAATCAGCGAGAGTCGACTTCAGTATTCCACCGCCGTGGTCACTCGTCTGGAGAACCTGTTGAACTGGCTGAACAATTATCTGACTCCTGTCAACAATGCCTGTCGGAAGACAACGCACCGTCCGCAAAGCCAATGAGCCAGACCGTAACATTCACAGCTAGAGCCGTAGACAGTCTAGCAGATGTCGTCGACGCTTTGAACATCTCCTCCAGCGCCACAATTAATTATGGGGCGGCCAAATTCTTTGGCGGTACCTCGATTGTGAAAGAGAGCACAATCAGCGAGAGCGATATCAATTTCATTGTCTCTGTCAAGGTGACGAACGAAGCCCCGGTAAATCTTGGACACATGCAATTCAGACCAATTCCTGGGCTTAACCCTGATTACTTCCCTGCCGTCTATGGCGATTGCTTCATTGCTGGCTTCTTGGAAGGAGGAGAGTTCTCGGCAATCATCAGCATCAAGGTGAACGACAAAAGTAAAATCTCTAAAGTAAGACTGGCTGCAGAAGTGCAACTTGCGCGGCCCCCCGCGGGCGAAGCAGTCCTTGACAAAGATAAAGAAGACATTTGGAACGGCACGGAAATCAGTATCTCCGTCAACTGGACGGGCGGTGGCGAGATCAAGAATCCAACAGTTTGTTTCTATTTTCCTTTTCTACGATGCTCAGGTGCTCACGGTTCAGTAGTCAAATTGGGACTTCGCCACAGTGATAGCTGCTGCCAACGAGTTCCCTTCCCGCGTCTTGAAGTACTCTCAGCGGACGTCTGCAATTTTGATGAATTACAATTCTCTCCGGTCTTTCCATGAGGCCAACGCTAAGGCAGAAAAACCATACGTTGTTCTCGATTATCGCCTTTGCGGTAAGCTATCACAGATCTTTACGGAACTCTAGCAACGAAGCTAACATTATGTAGATTTGTACACAACAGACCTTCTTAACGCTTTCGTCGCCTACAAGATGCTGTGGAAGAAAATCTCGAGAAGTAAATGCAATCGCTTATTTATCAGAAATGAAGAATTTCTCTAATGTACCACTTATAGTGATTAAGGAGCCTGAGCGCTACGAGGCAAAGGAGCCTTCTGATGAGATCCCAGATCCGATCAAGTGTGACCCATACTCTCTCAATCTTGCTCGGACTGAATGTAGAAGAGGGATGACGATAATCCTTGAGGAGGTATGAATGCCATTCATCAATTCACTATTTATCCCTAAGAATAATACAGACAAAGCGCCTTGCAATGAGACCCGAAATCGGAAAAGTTAATGAGGACGGCACACTGAGGAGCCCGCCTTACCGATTCCCCGGGGAATTGGAGATCAGACTTCCAGTGCGTACATGATATATTAGCTTTTATATTATAAATACTGATAGTCGACAGGTCTGCAAAGACGAGACCGAGAACTGTGGCTCAATTTCTCCATCGTCCGGAGAAATGGTTCCAGGTAATGGTTATGTTTCTCATCGCCCGAGGGCCTTTCCACAGCGTTCTCGAGAAGTTCAGCCTACCTTACCAAAAGTAGGAAGGAGTTTCTATTCTGTGGATGGGAACCCATTACACCTTGGTCTTCATGTTGCAGAGTAAGTCCTTTTGGAAACTCTTTCTCTGCACGTGTGCTAACAAAATCCATAGGAGGGAACCACAGCATGATAGAGATCAATGTCGATGTTCATCACATGAGTTACAATCTCCCAGACGAAGTTCACGACTTGGCGCAGTATGCAGGGCCGTCCGATATTGTTATCGTATCGATTTGATGTTCACCTGGCTAGTACTGTGCCAATGGTGCCAATTGTGCGGGGGTAAGCGAACGAAGAAGAACGTTCAGATGCGACGCCGAACTTGGCTCTCGAAATTACAGACTTCAGAGCTGGGATCTCCAGTTATGACTGGGGCTCTGCTCCAATCGCAGTCCGTTCCCAAGGGAAACATACAAGATGAAAACCCGGTTCAAGATGCTTATCAAGCATCAAATGCCGGTTCGGTTTCGTGTTGATCCTCCCTCAATAGTCAACTGGGACTTCTGGAAGTGAGGGAGCTTGAGCCAGTTGGGATATTTGTCTTCAGAATAGTACCTAATTGGCACTAGTCGAGTGGAATTCTTGGATCCAAAACAGGCATGCAGAGGTCCTCAATGGAACCAAAATACGGAGGAAAAGGCATAATAGTATCAGAAAGTATGAAATTGAAATCAGAGGCCGCTGACAAGCACGTACTAATTGACGGACACGCTTTCCCTTGTAGTTTGAATCGGTTGGAATGGTAGTTGGTGGAACGGCTCTCACTATTTCTGCATCCCGATACAATTGATTTGGGATAGCTGAATTATCTGCTCGAACCTCAATCCCTGCTGTATTATTATAATAAGAGGAGAATGCATTGTTGTAGACCCGGCTGTTCGGACGGGTGCTGAGCCTGTTAGGGCTCCTGATCTCACCTGACGTCGCGTCACGCGTTCGGCGCCCTTCGACTCCCGACATGGCAAGACGACGCCAGCTGCGCCCGGCCGCGGAGTCCAATTGCGGAATACCGCGCTTTTGATTTCTGTCCCTTTTTCCTTAAAATCATTGATTGAAAATTGACGATGTTGGTTCTTTGAATAGTTTGCCTTTCCCTTCTCTCCTTCGGCCTGAGCGTCACGAAAAGCGACCGATTTTGCCCTCGCAAGGGATCCCGCGTTACCTCTCGATTTCATATGCGCCCTTCCAATCCTCACGGCTGTTTATATCCGCTCTCACCCGGCATACAATATAGATTATATCATGGGAGAATTACGGGCTTCAAAGAGAAGGAAAGTGTCGGACGCCCGGGCTGAGGATAAAGATGGGGATGGGACAACGCGGGACAATGACCGGGACGTGTATTCGCCTCCGTCATCGTCCCCGGCGGCCCCTGACAAGCGAAACGAGGATGCTGCGATGGATATTGATGAGCAGAATGGGGGCCGCCCGGCGACCGTGACGACATCGGCGAGAAGGTCCCGTCGACGATCTGGGGATGGGAAGAATGTCGCTGATGGAAGCGTGAACGGGAAGCACGAGGGAGATGACGACGAAACGGCTACTTCCTCACGGAGCAACGTGCGGTCGAGCGGTCGTCAGCGGAGAGCTCCGAAGAGGTACGAGAATGAGCTTTTCGAGACGAGAACAACGCGATCGTCGCGTAAAACTGTCACGACACCTTCGACTGAGGCCCGATCAACGAGGAGCGCGCGGAAAGACGGCCAGACGCCCGGTGGAGACACTGTAAATGGGGAGGAAGGCTCAGCTGCACCTAAGACGTCTCTGGCAAGGCGAAAGTCAAAGAGAGCGTCGGTGAGGTTTGGCGCGGTTGAGAATGACAGCCCTCAGGATTCTACCGGCGAGGATGAGACAACGAATGGTCTAGTTTCCGGGAAAGCGCAGACGGAGTCCTCTGCTGTTCCAGTCGATCAGGATGATGAGGATGACGATGACGCCATTGCAATGCAGCTGCAGCAGGATCTTGTTCATCAGCATGACCTTGTCGGCAACGAGGAAGTCACAGTAACTGCCGGTGCCCTCCCCGACTACGCTGAACAGTTTCAGACTCTTTGCTGCCAGAGAGGCCTACAGGGAGGCCTCCGAGTCTTGAGCAAGATCGTCCTCGAGAAGCTTACGGGGAAAAGACTGGTCCCGCTCAAAGGACTTCAAAATGAATATCAGAAAGTATATCAATTGATCGAGCACACTGTTACGGCCGGCGAAGGGAACTCTATGCTGTTACTTGGGTCACGAGGATCCGGCAAGACCACAATGGTCGAATCGATAATATCATCTCTGAAAAGGAAGCATAAGGACGATTTTCATGTCGTCCGTCTGAATGGCTTCTTGCACACTGACGACCGACTGGCCCTTCGTGAAATCTGGCGGCAGCTGGGCCGGGAGACGAATACTGAAGATGAAGCAGCTAAAATCAGCAGCTACGCTGACACGATGGCCACCCTTCTGGCCCTTCTCTCGCATCCAGAGGAACTCTTTGGTCCCTCTCAGAACCCCGACGAGGTGACCACTGCCAAGTCCGTTGTAATTATATTGGATGAATTCGACCTCTTTGCATCCCATTCTCGACAGACCTTACTGTATAACCTCTTTGATATCGCGCAGGCGCGCAAGGCACCCCTTGCTGTGATTGGGCTCACGACCAAGGTCGATGTGACGGAGACCCTGGAAAAACGGGTCAAGAGTCGCTTCAGCCATCGATACGTATTTCTGCCGCTGCCGAGAACGTTTGAGACCTTCTCGGATATATGCCTTGCTGGGTTGGAATTGGAAGATGATGAAGTTTTGGAAGACCATCTCGGTTCTGATGATAATCCAGCAGTTACCGATGATGTATTATCGGTGATCAAATCAGAAGGATGGAGGACGTTGGTGGACGGCTGGAGAGCATATCTCAAGGTATGATGCGATATTCTTATTCTATCCGCTTTACTGTTCACAGCCGTTGTTACTAATACTCTATTAAGGGCTTATGGGACGACAAGGACTTCCAGTCTCATTTAAAGACAATCTACCATCAGACCAAGTCTCCGAAGGAGTTTTTCAGCAGTGCATTACTCCCGCTGTCCACCATGCATCACAGCACCTATCAAGCATCTAATAATGGCGAACCCGTTCCCCTTCATATTCCAGTCCCGAAGTCTTTCACCTCCCACAACTTGTCTTGCCCTGATCCAGCGCCGCTCCCATTCTCACCTTCAACGACCCTCTCCGCGAGCACGTCTTCTCTCCCTCTCGCACTTTTGCTGGCCGCAACGCGTTTAACAGCCCTCCACGACCCTGGTCTGGACGCCTCTCATCCGCAGAGTCTCGCACCACTTGCACTTTCCTTCGCCGCTGCCTACGCCGAGTATGTCCGTCTCCTTACATCCGCAAAGGCGTCCGCGTCGGCTTCCGGAGCAGCAGCTACGCCCGGCCGTGTCTGGGGCCGGGATGTAGCGCGCGAAGCCTGGGAGAAGCTGGTCAGTTGGGGCGTCGTCGTGCCTGTTGGAGGAGGAGGCGGTGGGTCGGATGCACGGATGTTCCGTGTTGAGGTCAGCTTCGAGGAAGTCGCCGATCTGGTTGGGGCCGGAGGCGCTCTGGGCAAGTGGTGGCGGGATGGATGAGTGATTCTACATCTGCCTCGATGCTAGCTACCTAGCTAGCTAGCTTTTCCCGCTTGTCTTTGGAAATGCCCCCTTCTGAGGCTGGAAGATGTCCGTAGTTCATTCACTTATTCTCAATCTCAACTTCAAGCATACCCCTCGGATATTATACGATAGAGTCTTATGGAGTTTCATGCAGGAGAATATAATATGAGTATTTCGCAGCCTTGCAATACTTGAAGCGTTCTAAGAATGTCATGCACACTTTTCCCGAGATCACAAGTCTCCAAATCTGGTATGTCCATGGCGGATGGCCGTGCAGTCAGCATATATATAAGGGAGTGGGAACCCATAATTTGCATGATTGATACCCCGTTTTCTGTATCTCTGTTAAATCGGAGTTGTCGTGAACAATCAGAAGGACGCTCACACATTGCACATTGATATATCATGGAGCATCGTCATGGATGCCCTCCGTCTGGAGAGCAGCTTCCGAGCCGCGTTCCATTCGATTACACGCTCTCCCCGTTCTCTGCTCTATTTTATTTTATTCCATTGCGGACAAGACTTCGCTGCACTCCGTCGAAATTGCCTGGACGACTTCAGAGTGGCACAGGACGTGCGCATGCCTTTTTCTTCTTCTTCTTCTTCTTGTTCTTCTTTCCGGCTTCAAGCACGAAAAGGGGCTGGTTTGACGAATAATGGAAACCGTGACTTGGATCTTACGCTGATTTCCATTTTATTGATGTGCCGTGCATGTTTCTAGTAACGAGATTAGGTATCAGATCTCATAAACATCACGAGAGAGCGAAGGGAAATGTGCTTTTTGCAAGTTAGGACTCGATTGCCTACGGAAAGAAGGAAAATCTATTGACCGAAGCATATGTATACACATATAGAGTAATGATATATGTTCCAGCGTACCGTTATAACATGAGATCACGGTTATATCTAATGAATATAAGGGTTCTTCTTCTAATGCTATTCCTCGGAATAGGTTAGAATCTTGAGATGAAGAGAAGATAAATACAGCGAAGTTACAAGAGACCGAGGATATTTCGATCCCGATTGTTTGGCAGGCATAATAATAAGCACTGTACGAACTACACACTGCGTAGCGGACAGCATATGTGTCATTGGAATAGAAATAGAACGATCTGCATTTACTTTGCGATCTCATTTGGCATTCAGAATCAAAAATTCCGCTCAATTAATAGATCGATCGGTCAGTCCGATCCGATCGATCGACTAGATTCTTATTGCCCGCATTCTTACCTCCGCCCGTGCTACCGTATAGTATATGTAAAGTATAGCCAGAGCGACAGACGGCGCCGCTATTCCCGGCACTTTGGGATCGATCGCTCGATCGATGTCGATCTACATATCGTATTTTCCACGTGGGATGTATTATTGAATAAATAAATTACCCAGAGATCTCTACTCGGGTGCATTGCTTGACGGAGAATGGAACTGTTCTTTATTATTATTTATTTCGTCATCATAGATTGAGACGATGTGATTTTGCCTATTTCGCTGTTAGTTTAATAGATCAGACTGATTTCTTGAGACAGTCAGATAAGGTCGATTACTGTAGTTTGCTGTCTTGATTTGCAAGTTAGGTAGGTTTCTCTGGTTCTAATGATGATGATGATGATGATGATGAAAATGATGACTGTGAATTTAACGTGACCTAATCGACTGAGTCTTTTTTTCGATAGTAGTAATAATAAAATCTGCGACGTGCACGGCAGTGACAGTCATATCGATCTACAGTATCCCGTGAACGGAGTATATAGATAGAAGTTGACCGCACCACGCCACGATCTGATCTTCATTTTTTAGGGCCTTTGGAGCCACGAGGCTTGGAACGGTAGACATTATTTTAGCAACGTGGGAATTTTTTTTTTATTTTGCTCGCGCGGTTGACGCGTTTAGTACTCTGTACTGTACGATCCATACCTAGGTAGTGGAGGATCTACTCCCTAAGTGTGACAGAAATTATAGTTAGGTAATGAGCTAGTCCAACGCCAATCAGTCCGATCGTCGACAGACTCATGAATTGAGACGGCGGCGGTAATAGTAATGTAGTAGGCTGTACACATGCACATGCAGCGGGTGATTTGCATCCGTGACATCTTGACCGGGGGACCAGGGGGCGCCCTGGCACTGGCAGGCTGGGAAAGGTCCGGGGAGGGGAAAAAGGTGACGAGCATAATAATGGCCGAATCGGGTTTGTCTTACCGAATGCACGACAGCGCGGCATATGATGATGGGGCCGGAGATGTGGGCCTCCAGATGGGAAAGTTCAGCCAAACCCCCTACTCGGAGGCAGTAGACATGATGAGATGGCTTCTGAGCCTCTGAGGACTAGAGAGGATTCTTGAGTTGAAGATCTTCGTGGCTGAGTTGTACGGCGTACTCGGCATGTTACATCTATCTCCACTGTGCCTCCTGCAATGGGGCATGAGCCCCCTTTATTATTAAGCAGTGAATCGTTCCATATGCAGTAGTCCGAAGTGTCGAGGAGCTACCTTATAAGATGGATGCATGACCCAGCCGTATGGATTCACACACCCATGGGCCATGGACAATGGACATGCCGGTTCAGCAAACGGCTGCGCATGCAAACCCCGACCGACATCGCATGACATGCGGTTCAAAAAGCCGGGAGGAAATGTGACACAGCATTCGCGAAGTTTGATTCCCTGATCCTGGTGGTGGTTATTGACAGACGGACAGGGTTCAAGGCTACGCGATAATAGACTGCATGAACCCGCAAAGAGTCTTCTGCGGTACACGACTCCTATGTGGTTTAGCAGACATTATTCGTTGGAGGCGGAGATGCACAAGATGTGGTCAGAAGCAGGAATAGGGTATCCGGTTAGCAACTTTCCAGCACTCACGCGAAGCGCCTTGGACCTGCGTAGGGTGAAGAAGTCAGTTACGATGCTCCAATAACAATGCCTATGAGTGCCGAGACCGATGGATGGTATGTTCGTTGAAGTTATCTTGCAGATTGCGCAGAACGGGCTCGCTTCGAGGGCAGGGTCAAGTGACCCCCTCCTTCAACCGTGGACCATGGAGAATCTCAAGGAGATGGCTTTACCTCAAAGAGCAGGTCGACCGGCAGTATTCCTCATTCAGGAAAACCCAAGACCGTTCGGCAGCGACGATCAAAACCGCAAGGGACTGCTTTGTGAGCTGTGAAATACGCCCGGCGAGATTATTATTATGACAAGACAACATTATCGAAAAGACAATACGCAATAATAAATGCAAGGGGATGTGATAACTGGTGCGCACCCAGTAGTGGGACGAATGGGAGGTTCTTGAGCACTCCCAGCCTCCCAGCCTCCCATACTCATCTCCTCTTGGCGGATGCCTCACCCATCCACATCATTTCTTCGTCATTGTCACTACTTGCCATCAACAGGAGAAAGGAAAGGATGTTTTGATTATTGACAAGTTGTTTGGCATGGAACAAAGCATGCGCCTACGGTATGATGGGCTGTCTTTTGGTTCTGTGCACAGCCCCCTTTTCCAATCGGGAGCCTTGTCTCGCCCTTCATCCAACCTTGCCTCGCGTGGACAGCAAGGAGCAGCCGTGGAGTGAATGGCGGTTAATTAATTGGCTACCTGCTGGATAACCCTTGATCTCCACCTGAAGCTTTACGAGACCGAAGGCGTCCGCCGGACCGCCGTCGTGAAATTGAAAAGCGTAGAAGCCGGCATTTCACTCTAACATATGGAGAATGGGGGGAGGGGGTTGTTCGATAACTAATCTTGATTCTCGATGCTTCCAGAATTCCAAATTTCAATAAACCCGGAATTTTGGACTGACAGCTGAGACCTCCGGGTCACGGCTCACAAGCGTGTTGTTTTGCCGAAATCGAAAAGCCTATGGGAGCTGCTTGGCCGGCACCACAAGCGTAAGGCCCAACCCCTTGTGCTCCGAGAGTCCATTCACTTCAAGGAATTGATTTGCTTTCTCCATTTCGGCTAGACTCACTGGCTGCTTTTAGCGAAGAGACTTTCCTGCCAGGCGGTCGTTTCGTCAGCCCAGAGGATCTGGATTCTCCACGTGCTTTCTGCCGTGCCGCCGCGGCTTACGCGCGTGGCTTAGCCGAGGGTAACTTTTGTCGTGTTGATCACGGGACGAGGCAGGTTGGGAGGTAGTGTACGTACTTCATACTGTCGTACTGTGACATTTTGAGGACGATTGAGAATGAGCTTTCGCCCCTGAGGCTGAGCAAGTTAGACCGACTCCATCCAGGAGTCTCCCTCCCCTTCTCAGGCCCATGCTTAATGTTTCGGAGTGACAGGTCACAGATGAAATTCCCTGCCGCATGGATTCTACTGGGCTGGTAGTAGTTCGGCTTGCGGGTACGGTGGATGCCGTACGGAGTAGCGATGAGCACTATACGGAGACGTGTAAGGTCCAAAGGAATCCTGTGGCGTGTTCCGGAATCCTTCTAGCGTCTCGGCATCCGGTCTCGTCGTACGCAGCGTAGTGGCTCCTGCTCTCGCGTTCTGCATCAGTAGCATCACAGTCCACTCTGCCTCAGAGGTTGCCATCGGCTTCTAGAAGCCGTCGATCAGTAACTGGCTCTGACGTTGCATCATCGGAGTGTATCTGGGGTTCACCATTCAGCAACACTCCAGCTCACATTTATTTCAGATCCCTGTTTAGAGTAAAAAAAAATTTTTTAAATTCTGGTCATTGGGTTTGTGTTATAGCCGGAGTTGGCATAAAGGAGGGGTATGTCATGCAGGGAGCACGTGACAATGGATCAAAACCCCCCCATCCTGATCCAACGAAGCCTTATGATCCAACGAAGCTCCATGATCCAAACACC
>Ga0207767_1000125_pt1 | contig 67395 bp, 48 predicted proteins | sample HigsolmetaGSP17D_FD_184845 | JGI IMG/M metagenome (GOLD analysis project Ga0207767, IMG submission 184845) | High solid enriched microbial communities from the Joint BioEnergy Institute, USA - SP1-7-D (SPAdes) | ecosystem: Engineered > Bioreactor > SSF (Solid state fermentation) > Aerobic >... | reverse complement strand
CTGGTAATTTAGTATCCATTTGGGTGGGAGCTGTTGCACGCTTTGGACTTGTAAAGTCGACTTTTGTCGTAGTTGTCTGCTTAACAGATCATATTCTTGGTATTGGACCTGATATCTCCTACGGAATAGCAATTGACATTTCTTATCTAGGTGTAATTCATTCAGGCATATTTTTGGCGACATTAAAGGAGCAAGGGAACGAGGTCTCCTTACCTTTTGATGCGTGCGGAAATGATTAGGGTATTAATTAGGTCTGTATCAGCAAGGGCATCTTTTTGGCTTGGATGTCAATAGGAAATAGACCCCTGCTCTGTTTCCTTGTTTCACAAATAGGATGTTGTGAAACCAATTGTTTCCGATCGCCAGGGGAATCATTCAATCTCGTTTCCTTCAAAGCTGTCGATATAGCACTGCGGAGCCCGACCATACATGGACTGTAGGCATTTTCTGACTGATAATGTCAGAGTTAGATCGGCAGAGAGGGAGGGAAAGAGAGAACATGGCGGACGAGTAACAATAGTCAATTCAAGGAGGAATTTCCGATTGGATTTTACAACTCTGCGAATGTAGTCAGCCAAGGTTCTGTTCTTCATGGCTAGGTATTCATCCAAAAAGAAAATCCGCTGTATATGCCGGTTCCCGAGCTTAGTACTTTTCTGACGTCGAGTTGATGTGTTTCTAAGGTAAGACATCAGAAGCAGGCAAATTACCTGAGAAGGAAAGTAGCACAGGGTTCAACACACCTCGACGATCCCCCCGATCCATTCCAAGCTGTACCTTGATAAGAGTTGACGATCAACCCGCAGTCATTAGTTCCCTATGTTCATACCAGGGGGAGTGACACACAGATGGACCCTGCTGCGCAACATACAGCCCTTACGATCTCGGGCTCGTCCAAGCACGTAGGAGCAAGGACCGACGAAACTCGTGGCATGGTACTGTACGACACCGCGTCCTGGCCACACCAACCCCAATCCCCTTGAAAATTGAGTTTCGAGGATCGCAACTCCGTTCGACAGACAATTCCGAAGCTATGGCTCGTGTGTCCCAGGCGACACGACACCGTTACGTCAACCAACCAAGCGGCAGGTGAAGAAACCTACCTCCCCTTGAGTCCTCTCCGTGCGCGCCAGGCATTCTTGGGCTTTGCACATCTCCATCTCCCCTGCAACCCGCTTGATGATGCACTCTCGCGTTATATAGACAATAGGTGCCTCGCTGATGCTGGTTTCCGGGAGTTTGGCTTGCCAATATACCCAAATCCCCGCCATTGAATCCGGGATACCTATGTCACAGCCTTCCTTGTGATACCCCAAATTACATCCTCCATCCTGTAATCGACACTTTGTCCAGGGGATTTCTTTTCGACCCTGATAATTCCAATACGCTAATCTACCTTCTTTGGTCTTTTTGTTTACGAGTAACCCTTTTGGAAGTTCGATATAACTGAAACCGCTGTCGTCATGGCACGAGTTAACCGTCCCACTGACCCTGAGGAGAGGGACAAGGTATGCCTATTAGTTCGGGAGGAGAATATTCTGTGCTGATGGGTCACAGGAAATCGATCGGAAGCTCAGGCTCTACGGATGCTATGTAGGTACGCATTGAGGGTTTCATCTGAAGTACATACATATCAAGCTTTCCAGCAGATCGCTGAGAGAAAAATCTACAGCTTTACTCCATGGCAAGCTGCCTACGGTATGTTCCACGAAGTACTTAGCTTGCGTCCTGCGGTCGAAAAGATCCTAAGACCCTTTGCAGAACAAGCAGTGTGATGTCGCCCTGAACAGTGTTCTGGCGTCCAAGCCTCTTGCCTCGCCTCCGAAGGAGCTGTCTGCGGATGGGCAGACGATAGTAAAGGACATACGGGAGATCATCATACAGGCGAAGAGGCTCTTCCTCCCCAAGAACGAGGGCGAGCTGCTGCAGGAGTTCCTCTGGGATGCCGCGCACATCGGCGTGGGCAAAGTCTCGCAGCCTGACGGTCCCGTCGTTGAAAAAGAGGGCGCGAAAAATGATGTGATAGAGGCCTACAGGGGACTGAAGACGCTGGGCACTCTTTTAATAACAAATGGCGAATTCCGAAAGCTCCGTGAGTGATTGTATCCGTCCAGCGTAAGCTGAGCCTCTGCTAATAGCCGGCTGCAGTCCGTGATGCGACCATCTTGCTGCGCGATATCAGCAGCGACGCAGCTGAGAAGGTCACGTCGACAGTCAGGCCGTCCCAGGAGCAGCTTTCGCAAATCGACAAACCTGCCGAGGAAAATGTCTTCCACGAGAAGCCGAACGTATCCAAGGAAAACCTGCAGTCGCTGGCCCAGTCTCAGGCTGAAAAGATAAGGCCCAAGGTAAGTCGATCTGCCATCCGTATTCCCCTGTTCGGCATACTGATCCAGATGCAGGTCGAAGGGGCTGCCAGTTCTGTAAGCCAGGCATCGACCGGTGGCCAGCGGCCTACGAACCTGTCGGACGTAAATGTCAGCGCTGGCGCTGAGAGTCTCAAGGAATCGGTATCTCAGAATATTCCTCAGGAGGCCAAGGACCGTGCTGGCGAACTTACCGAGCGAACTAAGAACTACGTCGAAGAAAAGATGCCTCCGGAACGGCGGGATCAGATCCTTTACCGGCTAAAGAAGATGGTTGTGGAAATTCAGGGTCACTCCGAGTGTAAGTTTCAAATCACACTTTTCACGCTGGGCAGCATGCCTCGAGCCCAACAATCGCATGTCTATCTGTGTGGATATTTACGACATCTAGACCAGAATGCTATTGAGACTCTGCTTAACCTCGCAGAGAAATACACCGGCCACACAAGGGAGGCTTCCCAGAAAGGCGCTGGAGCTGTGAGAGGTGTACAAAAAGATGAGAATTTGCAGGCAGCCCAGACTAATCTAAAAGTATGCGAACATTGTTTACCGAGAAAAATAGGAACGTGCTGACAGGTTTCAAGATCTTGATCGAGCGGTTTGCCAACTGCACATCTCTCGATGACTTCTTTGAAGCACTGAATAACATCTACCGTGATTCTGACCAGGATGTGCAGCTGAGGCGCTGGTTCAGACACGTTAATTCATACATCAGGTGTGTATATGCCACTGTCCTGTGGATACTTATTCCACTCCATTTGCGGGAGTTTCGCGACTTGGGACTGTGACTGATCCCGGCCAGGAAATCTCTGCGTGAGAAGGGCTACATCATGCGCGACGAAGCCACCCGAGAGTGGAACGAATTGTACGACGACGGTCGCTACCTCCTGCGTGATCGCTACCGGGACCATGTCAACCGGGTCGTCGAGGAGGTCCTGTTTCTCGCGGACCAGTTCGGGGAAGACGCTCACAACAAGGCATTTGCAAACGCCCTGTGGAAGCTGTTCAGCGATCTCGGGAGCGCGCAGGGATTCCCCGTGTTCAAGAAGCATCTCGTGAAGGACATTGCAAATGTCGTCTTACCAGGCATCTTAGCAAATATCCGCTACTTTCCAATGCCTCGGATCGAAATGTCTGATCCGATGGTGGACGTGGTGGTGGAAAACTTGGTCATCGAGAGTGATAACATGACGCCCAATGTTGTCGAGTTCGGCAGTGATAACTACTGGCGCTGGGGACGGAAGAAAATCAGCAACAAGAGTGACAATAAGGTCAGTCCACGGGCGAGATCCCTTATTACAGCAGTTTAGCTGACAATTTGGCTCAGATCATGATCTCCGTTTCTGGCATCCAAGCGGACTTGCGTGGTAGGTTCTGCTTTAATCCTAACTTGGCAATGCTTTGCTGACATATATCTCCAGATGTGAGCTACTACATCAAGAAGAAGCAAGGCTTCCCTTCGATCAGCGACACGGGTGTCATGGACATCTTCCTCGGCGACGACGGCTTCAGCTTCAAAATCGCGGCGTCCACAGCCCAGAAGAAAGACCGCCAGAACTTTTTCAAGCTGGACAGGGTGGCTGTCAGGGTCCACAACATCGACATCAAACTGAGGAAGTCCAAGCACAAGATTCTGTTTGCCCTGTTCAAGCCGATTCTCTTCCGTGTTGTCCGCCCGGCCCTGCAGCTGGTCATTGAGCAGCGGATCCGAGACGCGTTCAACAAGGCAGACGCGTTCGCCTACGAGGTGTACCAGGAAGCCCAGCGTGCCCGCGAGGCGATCAGACGGGATCCGCAGAATGCTCCGAACATCTACTCCCAGTACGCGGATGCCTGCCGCAGGAGGGTGATGGAGCAGAAGCAGAGGGTCGAGTCTGTCGGAGCAGAGCGTGACACCAAGATGCAGGCGGCGGTCGCCCGCGACGACTCCATATTCAAGGACATCAAGCTGCCCGGCTTCGTCACCAACAAAGCAACCGAATACAAGGAGCTCGCACTGAAGGGAGAGCGCTGGCAATCACCAATCTTCGACATCGGACAGGCAGCCCCGAGCAAGGACCTTCCACAGGCTCCACCCATCACCCGCAAGACTCACCCTACCTGTGAGGGTAAATTGCGGGAGCGTGAGGGTGAGCGTGCGCCTGAGCGTGCCCCGAGTTCAAATGGCCGCCCCGTATCCCCCGGAGCGCAGACTCAGAGTACCGGCACCGGCAGAGTCGGTGAACCTGAAGTGAAAGGGAAGGAGATCCCCGACGGCCCTGCAACAGTGCCTGGGACTCCTAGCCCGGTTGACACGCGAACTGCTTAGGTTCGCACGAACCTGCTGACAATTTGAGGTACTCGGATTGTCCGAGACAACAACCTCCTGGCATGGTGTGCTGTTTGGGATGCATTATCAGTGCGATTTGCTTGTAACGGATACTGGTGTTGGGGATATATAATGGATGAAAGGACTCTGCCATAGAGGTAGGCAGGAAGCACTGGAGGCTGACAACGAGATATTATACCCTGTTCAACACCAAAACATGCTCGTGGCTCTAGTAATGATACTTAATCCAGGAGGTAGACAGGGAAGGAATAAATGGGTATCTAGATCGCTTGGATAGATTTTTTGTTCCTTATTGCTTGAAAAAAAAATGAGTGAGATAATATAAAACAATATCTTTGCGATTGATTCCTCAAGGATCTTATGTGTTATATATGATCTTTAGAATCAATAAATAATAATGATCACGGACTCACCGCCTTGCTTACCGCATGGCTTTACCGATCCCCGAACGCCGATCTCCGCCCAAGCCAAGCTCCAGCACGAACGGGCCGCCTCCGCCGCGGATCTCGAGTTTCTGTCTCTTGTCTTTCTGGCCAAACTACTGCCAAAGAAGACACGCGCTGAGGAGGAGGAGAGAGAAGATTGATTGGTCTTCTTCGGACCTTTTCTTTCATCCATTCTCCTGTTCCTCTTGTACGCTGATTACTTTTTCCTGTAAGTATTCATACGGATGCTGTTTAGCATCCTGCTGCAGCTGTCATCTGTCTTTCCCTCCTACATCAATTGCAGCAAACCCCGAGCTGACGGTGATATACAGGCAGACAATCATATCAAAGAGTCCATTCAGCCATCCAGTCAACCAGACCGCCAGCCAGTTATCCATAGCAAGAGAAGACCGGCAAGGAAAGGAAACGATAAGGATATAGGACCAGACCCAAAAAACAGCAAACCAAGCACCGCAACAACAAAACTCAACAAAAAACGAGAAACAAGAAAAGAAACAAAAAAATGCCCCCCTCCAATCCAACCACCACCTCCTCCGCTCCCTCCGCCCGCGGCGCCTCCTCCCCCTTGATCCGCAGGTACCTCCTCGCCTACAACGCCGCCTGCCTCCTCGGCTGGGCGACCTGCACGCTGCGCGCCGCGCTGCTCCTCCCGCTCCTGGCGCCCTCGGGCCACACCCCCGCCATCTTCACGCACGTCTTCCACCCGCTCCTGACGGCCACGCAGTCGCTCGCCTTCCTCGAGATCCTGCACGCCCTGGTGGGCATCGTGCGCGCGCCCGTGTTCACGACCTTCCTGCAGGTCGCGAGCCGCGTGCTCGTCGTGTGGGGGGTGATGTATGCATTTCAGGACAGGGGTAGTGGGAAGGGGGGCATTGTCGGGGGCGATTATGCAGATCCCACGGGGAAGGGGCTGAGGCCCGGGCCTGGGGCGAAGCCGGGCGATTGGGCGTTCCTGGGGTGTTTGGGGGCGTGGGGCGTCACCGAGTGTATCCGGTATGGGTTCTTTGCGCTGCAGATGTGGGGGAGGACGGGGGTGCCGAGGTGGTTGTTGTGGTTGAGGTGAGTTCTCTCTCTTTATATATATATATATATGTGTGTGTGTGTGTGTGTGTTTTGGGGGATATCTGCTGATGTTTCCTGCAGATACAACACCTTCTACGTCCTCTACCCCATCGGCATCTCGTGCGAGAACATCCTCATCTGGCTGGCGCTCGAGCCCGCCGGCGAGCTGCACCCGCTGTACCGCTGGTTCCTGATCGCCGTCATGGTGATCTACATCCCGGGTATGTTTGCCTTCGTACCTTACTATTGATGTCCTTACTTGAGATGGGAAGTATACACTTGCTAACAGGTAAACTGCAGGCTCCTACATCCTGTACACGCACATGATCGCGCAGAGGCGGAGGGCCTTGCGCGGGAAGAAGAGGGCTGATTGATCATTTATCGGTCGGTCGACGTATGGCTTTTGAGGTGGTGGAATGGGGGGAAAGGATTCCGGAAGAGGTGTTACGTTACGTATCCAGGATGGAAAAGAATTAGACAGGATGGATTGATGGATGGATGGATGAATCAATGAATGAATAGGTGATGTTATATTACATATGTATATGTACAGCAAAGACACATGGACTATGGTGCATGTTTATTCATTTATGTCCCTTCTTCTGGACGTTCATCGTTTTAATTCATGATATGACCGCACTATGTATGTATGGATGGTACCCTCGAGAGCTTCTTAATCCACAACCAAACTTCTCTTTATATATACATGAGGTATGGAGGTCAATCGTAGGTATCTAGATACATGAAACGGTAAATTAACTCAACATCCGGTGACATCAGACATCACATTTACATCACATCACGCAAAAAAGCTGCAGAAAATTCTGCATGTCAGCAACGTAAATAGATAAATCCATTCACTCATAGCTCCTTCATGATATCCCGCACGGCCTTTGCGGCGAACGCCTTGCGCTCGTGCTCGGGCAACTCGGCGCTCATATCTAGAACACATCAAACAGGGTCAGCCTCTGTGCTATATACATTCTTACATCAAAAAAAAGGAAAACCACCGGTTAGATAAATGACTGATAGGTATTAAATATACATACCTTTAATAGCCTGCATCCTCATCATCAACGACTCCAATCCCTCCACTTTCATCTCCTTGTCATGATCATCACCGTCGTCGTCGTCGGAATCATAGCCATCCCCGCCGCCCTTCTCGATGGCCATTCGAAGGCCCATCATCTCCCGCTCCAGCTCGTCGACTTCGCGCGCGAACCCGTCTTCGTCGTCGTCGTCGTCGAGGAACGAGTCGGAAAGTCCGTCGCCGTTTTTGTTGTTGCTGTTCGAGGAGGAAGAAGAAGCGGCCCATTCGTGCGTCTCGAGGACTTCGCGGATACGGCGCATGCCTTCGAATTCTGCGGGTTCATTTGGTCGTTAGTTCAAAGGGCCCTTCCTGCTTTGTAGAAAGGAAGCGGAGAAAATAGAGAGAGAGCGGGAGAGAAGGGCAAGACAAACCTCCAAACCGATTCCTCTGCGCATCCTTTTCACGACCATCGTCCGTCTTCGGATCCCACGCCACGACTTCAAACTCCATCACGCCCATCTCGTACAGTTCGTCCTCCCACCACCCGACGGTGAAAGGCTCCGCGGGTCCTTCCTCCTCCTCCTGCAGATCTTCCATATCGCCCAAGCGTCGGAAACCTCCTTGCTTACTATTACCACCACCACTACCACCACCACTCTTGTTTGACTTCTTCCCACCCACCAAAACCAACAGCCCAGGAACCTCGCCCAGCCCGCCCCGCTCCTCCTCGATCAGGCTTTTGACCTCCCCGACCGTCTTGATCAGGTCCTTCAGCGCGCGGACGTCCTCCCTCTCACCTACCGCCGGGGACGTTCCTACTTCCCCTTCCCCGCGCGGGATCGGGATCGCAGGGCTCGGTGCCTCCGGGTTCCGGACACACAGGACCACGGCGCCGATGGCGTCGCGGACGACGCGCGCGTCGGCGCCCAGGAACTCGGTCTTCCATTGTTCCGGTGTTGGCGTTTGTGTCTGCGAAGCCGACGTCTTCTTCTCCTCGGAGGAAGAGGTGGAGGAAGGGACAGGAACCTCATCGACCCAAATCGGCACGTCGGCCGTGTAGTACCTGTTCTGGATGCGGAGCGGCGCGTGCGAAGTGTAGCCTGCGAAGGTAGTGGTTCTCGGTGTATTCTCTGGCTTCTCCGTATCCTCCGGATTCTGTTTTGTAGCTCCTGCTTCCGCTACATCTGCATCTGCATCTGCAGACAAAGGAGCTGCTGCTGCTGCCTGCGGCGGCGCGCTCACCGGCACGCCGGTCAGGGTGTGCAGGAGCGGCGGGATGGTGTCCTCCGCGTGCGCAGTCGGGGCGAGGACGAGGAGGCGGCGCGGGTTGGAGATGCGTTTTGGTTTGTTTTCCTTGGTGTTGGTGCTGTCGCTCTTGCTCTGGGTTTTGCCATTGTCATCCTCTCTGTCTTCGTTTTTGGTTTCGTTGCTCTGTCCTGCAAAGCTTGTCGGGGGTTGTTGCTGTTGTGAGGGGGAGGGGGAGGGGGATTCGGGGCTCATTATTGCGGGCGTGGCGGTCTACTGTACAGAGGCATTCTTTTTTTTTCCATTAGAGATTGTAAATCATCGGGAGGGATGTAGGTATCTAGTTACTCACTGTATATTATTTTGGATTATTATTGTATCATGGATACCATCACGTACTGTCTGTGATCTGCGGAAGGGAGGGGAGGCTGTCTTCGGAGCGAAAAGCTGAAGGCGGAGAAGAGGCGGAGGAGCTCCACCGCTGCTGGTTCCGCCACCGCAGAGCTTGCTTGCTTGAGCTGGAACGAAGGCCAACGAATTTCCAATCGAATAGTGCGTACGTATTCTACCTATCTAATGCAATAGCGATAAGAACAATGACAGAATCGATTTTCTGATTGCATTATCTCCATTGATTTCGATTAGTACAGACAAGTTACACGCAGGAACCACCATAATTCCAACAAAATCCAGACAATGTATCAAATGCTTCCTGTCCTGCCCGCTCGCCCCCCATCACTCGAGCAGGGATGTATCTAAAATCACGGAGTTTCGCCGCATGCTTATCAATATGTATGCCTTCCAGGAGAACAGACTCAAGGGCACCACATATGCAGGGTCTTTTCTCGCAACCGCGCTTGCTTGCCCTTCGTACGAGAGAATGGATCTGTTCAACGATGAAAACGCCATCCGCAGCATCCCATCCACTAGAGACAGGGTATAGTATTCATCCCCTCCTCTGGCCGCGGGCCCGGTTGACGGTGGCCTTGCCACGCGCCAGACCGACACCCCTGCCGCGCTGGCCTCGGGTGCGGAACATGGGAGCGTTTCTAGAAGTCAGTGTTAGCAAGGATTTTATAAAACAGCAAACAAAAGATTCTGCAAAAAAAAAAAAAACATGTATCTAAGTCCAGGAAGGGGGGAAAAGGAGCATACCTCAGCATATCCGGCACGATGAAGAACCGCACGTGGCTGCCCCGGATGTAGACCTGGTCGAGGTGCGAGACGCGGCCGTCGCGCGCGGTGACGGTGATGTCTTTCAGCTGGACGTTCATGTTGTCTTCGGCTGTTGGACAAGGGGATAGATTAGCAACCTTTCGTAGAATGTCTCGTCGACGGGGGAGGGCAAGTCATCGCCGTTTAACGGTCCATAAATGAGATCGGGAAGGGGAGTCGACGCACCCTCAAGCAGCTTCCCGCGATACACCTGGCCGGAGGTGATCTCGAGCGTCACGACGTGGCCCTGTTCGGTTCGTTTCTCGTTAGATACTTGGTGTGTCTTTCTCTGCGAAGATCCAGTCTCAATAGCATGTATGTCCCGCACCGGCTGGATTCATGAAAAGACAGCAGGGAAAGGGAGGGAACACACCTGCGCCTCATTCAGCAGCTTGATCGGGATCCCGATCGTGCTGGTCTGCTTCCCCATTTTCGCTTCGTCCCGGGACGGGTGTCGTCGATGTCGATGTCGGTGTCGGTGTCACGCGCGGAACTCGGACTGCGGTGTAGGATCAACTGGACAAGCCCAGACGGGAGAACAAGCAAAGCAAGTTGCGTAGCGGATGTCAGGTATGTATCAGACCGGAGCACCCAAAGCGGAGAGGTGCGCTGCGCTGCCAGCGGGGGGTGCAAGCAAGATTGAACTTGGACGAGTACGACTCGATCGAGAGCGGACCGTGGGGCGGGCGGCGCGCGCGAGTGGTGTGCGGCTCTGCGCTTTCCGCCTTCCCTTCCGCCTTTCGTTTTAAGCTTCGACGCTCTCTTTCCCATGCGAGAAACTCAATTCGTGTTTACAACTTTTTGGCTGGTCCGAGGCAATTGATCTATACAGATGCCATATCGCGACTGCGACTCGTTGTAAATCTTTTCCAGTCGTTTCTTTTTTCGTTTTGGATTCTCCTTGCGCATACCGCGACTTCCTGCCTACTACTACTTTCTTCGCGATCCAAACTTGGAAAAAGCCGCGGCGCGGAGGGACATCATCAATTTGATAAATAGACAGTTAGAACAGAAAGAAAGAAAATGTCCACACGGCGCAACACCAGCCTGCAGGCGTTCAACCTCGCCGTGTGGACGTTCCTCAGGAACCCCTCGCACCTCCTCCCGCACCTGACCATCCCGACCTTCCTCCAGCTGCCTGAGCAGCTCGGTCCGCACCTGTACCAATCGCAATCCCAACAGCAGCAACAGCAACAAGACGGAACGCCAAAAGATCCGAAACAACAATACCCCACGATCCGCGCCCTCGTCCTCGACAAAGACAACACCCTCTGCCCGCCCAAGACGACCGACCTCCCCGGCCCCTACCTCGAGAAGCTCCGCGCGCTGCGCACCTCCCCGACCTCGCCCTTCCACAAGGACACCGCGCCGGACTCGGTCCTCATCGTCTCGAACCGCGCGGGCAGCGACCCGAACAGGCCGGCCTACGAGGCCGAGGCGCGCGACCTCGAGGCGCAGCTCGCGGACCTGCGCGTCCCCGTGTTCCGCCTGCCGCCGGGGGCGGCGGGCAAGAAGCCCTTCTGTGGCCCGGAGGTGCTGGCGTGGTTCCGCGAGCGCGGGGTCGTGGAGCGCGCGGACGAGATCGCCGTCGTCGGGGACCGGCTGGGGACGGACGTGCTGATGGCGGTGGGGATGGGGGCGTGGAGCGTCTGGTGTAAGGACGGGGTGACGGAGGGGGCGGGCAGGGATGCGGGGAGGCAGGGGGTGGATTACAGGGGGTTTCTGGCGAGGATGGAGATCGCGGTCGAGAGGTATCTGCGGGAGACGAAGGGGTTGAAGCCTCCGGTGCCCAAGGGGTGGGAGGGGAGGTAGATAGGGGACGGATGAAGATCGAATGGACTTGGATTCCTAGGACAGCACCTTGAGGAGGGCCGCTCGGCCAGACGGTCAGGCCGATACAGTCTCCTCTGGAGAGATGGCTGTGTGGATGACGGATGTTAAGGGCCCAAAAGCTGGCCACACAACGGTGCAAAGATATAAAGTCATCTGACATGTAGACCAGGGGAGATGCCTCGATTCGGGCCGGGCGGACTCATCTCGAGACTCGTTATCTCAGAGGCGTGGAAATCCTAGGACCAATCTCCCTTGGAGACCGTGTTAGCCACGACAACAGTCGACGGGTCGGAGTCGATACGTGCGTCAAACGCATCCTCGTCACCGTATCGGGTCTGATGTCTAATCTCTCACGAGCGTATGATCAGTCTTACTACGCTCGCAGACTGAATACACAAGGTCATGGAATACATATCAGGGAAAGGAGAAATGAACGCCAACTTGATTAAAAGGAATATAGCAACCCACAAGCAGGATAGACGGAAGAACGTCACAGCGGGAGATATATACTCTGTACTCCGGTACTCATTCAATTCTCGCCTTTTGTTTCGAATGGCGGACAACTGCATGACGGGACCTTAACTGTCTCCCGGTCAGTGGCCTCCAGTAGCGTAGCAGAGGCGAACAGCTGAAGGATCCACGCTGCCGAACGCTGAATGAATGCTACCTGGAGAGTGCTACAGTTTCCTATCTGAAAGCTGCTCTAGGTGACAGCCCCCTTTAATGAGAATGGACAACCCAAGACTCGGTTCAAGCATGGTTATAAGCGAGGTTGGAAGATAACCAACATAAATACGCAAAACGAAGATCGAGATGACAAAAGGAAATGGCGATCAAGGTTCCCCTATCTGCCGGTTAACCCAAAAAAACAAATGCAAAATTTAGTCGCTTTCCCCGCCCGACTTTGTCGCCATGCTCACATAAACGATTTTGGCAAATTCCAAAAAAAAAATCGAGAGTTAAATGTTTAAGACAGGCTCGAATACGGCCATTTCAAATGACGAAAAGAACCAGAAAAGATCAAGATACTACAGAACCGGCCGTAGAAGAAAAGAAGAAGATATTAATACAACAGAGTGGAGGCAAGACCAGCACGAAAAAAAAAAGTCCGTATCCAGGTATCCTGTCCTGACAGTCGCTACCTGACGGCACAAATTTGAAGGGTAGTCTGAAGTATCACACACCTGTGGTGACCTTATCGAGAGGATTCAGAAAGTCAAGTGATATCCCTGGGTGATTTTGCCCGTTTGACGCCAAGCAGTTCATGATCCCAAGACATGCCATTCGGGGTTTTGACAGACCCAAAGAACGTCGATACGCGAACAGAAACGCCGAATGAAACGAGTTCGATGCTGGAAGTGCTTATACTCGAAATGCTTTTCGGAGAAGTTTAGGATGAGGAAAATCATCGACATAACTGAAGAGGTGCTCAGGACCCGCCAGCCAAGGTGGTGGGGTCGACTGTCTCAAAAGGCATCATCATGCCTTGATAGTCACCTTGCGTCACTACTGGCGAGGTTTGATCCGGCAAGCCGGACATCGCGACCTCAAAGCCCGGATCATTCATTGCAACGGGGGAGGGCACGGAGAGATTGAGGTTCTGCTTCGCGTACATCTCACTCAGCATCAATCCATCATCGGAAAAGTTCGACTGGTGCTCAGCACCGAGTGCGAACATGTCCGCCGACGTGCTGGGGTGCATCGTCGACAGCGGAGGGGACTGGTCCGCGATCAAAGGGTCCGCGTGGCTCATATCCGGCATTGGAGACGTCGACTGCGGAATTACCTTCGACGGATCAACCATCGGGGGAGGCGAAACGTATGGGACGTTGTACTGAGGTGCGAAGTTGGCAACCACGGGTATTGGCTCGGAGGTTGCTCCGGTCGTAAAGAAGGACGGGCTGGCGAAGTCGGTTGGAGAGGCAGTGACAGGAGCCGACATGGGATAAGAGCGAAAATCCATCCCGTAAACAGAAGACGTGTCAATACGGAGGTTTGTGCCCACAGGATGTGCGGACTGAGGAACGGGCGCAAATACACTGGAATCCGGAGGGGTGAACTGAGTGGATGGTTGCTGTACGTGGTAGGCAGGCATTTGGGCCTGCAAGGCAGAGAAGTCAACGGCGGCCGGAACTGATCGGCTGCGTTGGCGCTTGTGCCCGCGAATGGCCTGATAATTCACGCCAACGGCACCATCTTGGTACATTCCCATATTGACAGGTCCCAGGCAGTCTGGTTGCGACGCCGGTCTGTCGATGACCTGGGGCGAGACAGGGGCGGACATTGCATAATTGTTGAATGCCAGACGGTTCTGAAACGATTCTAGAGAGACGAGCTTGGCAAGCTGCACGCTGAGAACCTTGGGATGGCCCCCGAGATGATGGACCATGACCTGGCTGGCTTGCTGATCCTCAGTGAAGTCACCACATTGGTAGAAACCGCCCGAGTTGGAAGAATCCATGTAGAACAACGGGGGGCGGTTCAGCTCGACAACCAAACCGGCCGGTCGTGGAGGCGTGCCGTTGGGATTGGGAGCCTGGTCCCCCGACTCCAGCGTGATGTTTTTGATGTACGAAAAAGGATACTCGATCTTGTACCCCGCAGAATCGTTGTTGATGTAATAGGTCATGGTGGCCTTCTCTGGGGAATAGAAGATCACCAGGTCCATCGCATTCTGTCCCACGCGACGCCAGGTACCGATGGTCAACGAGCGACACGTGAAGTGATGTATGACTGCACACACACATATCGTGAGTAAAAGTGAGACGGGCAAAGCAGTGCTTTATTCTGAGGAAGCTCGACATACCGATTTTGCCGGAGTGAGTCGACTCGCTGGAATGGCCTCCAGAACCGTATCCACCCAGACCACTGGTCCGGCCGAAGAGATCTCTAGCGCCAGGTTTGTTTGGATCAAACTGCATCGCGAGATACTGACGCATCGATTCCGGAATCGCATCGCAGTTCTCGCCAGTCTCAATGCTCCTCTTCGCGATCATCTTGATCTTCGCGCGTCTGTGATTTCGGGGTTAGGCGGTTTTCCAAGGACAGAAGGCCGGAGGACGAACCTGTTCTGGAACCAGATCTGAACGGATCGCTCCGTCATGTTAATCTCCTGGGCTATCCTCTCGCGGACCGCGGCGGTGGGCGTGGGGTTCTTGTTGAACTCCATCTCGAGGGTGACCAGTTGCTCATGCGTTGCCCGCTGGCGCTTCTGGTTCTTCTGCTGCTGCGTCAGGGTGCTTTTCCGTGGGCGACGGTTCGTCGACTGTGGAGCGGTCGCGGTACTCGATGTCGATGGAGAAGGAGTGGACGTCGAGGACGCTGTCGCGGCCGACGTTGCGGTCGCCGACGTGGTCGAGGGGGTGTCTGTCGAAGACATGGCTGGGGATATGTCGGGACGTGCTCGGTCAGGTGTGGTCTATACGGGGCCCGGATTCGTGCGATCCGGGCAGCAGAGAAAAAGAAAGGTCGTCAATTCGTGTCTCTCGAAGCCGCGTCAAGCGCGAGAGAGGTCGGACAGAACGAATGGAAGAGCCGCAACGGTCCGTCCACGCGGGCGTTATCTCGTGTGTGCTGATCAAGCCGGGGTGTGCTGATAATGATGACCACGGACGGAGCGCGGGGAGGAGCGAAGAAGGAGCTGACCTAGGCAGCTTGGGAACAAGGGTATCGGGCGAGCTGCGTCTGCAGAGAGCGAACAGGACTTTCCAGAAGGGAGCGTACGGCCGCGCTGGCCGGGTAACGTCGAAGGGAAGAGACCGGTGGGCGAAAGCGAACAGACTAGGGCCAAAGGAGCGGTATGGACGCCGTAAAGGAGTGGAACGGACGATCCAGGGAGGCAGGAAAAGAAAACGAAAGGAAAGAAACGGGAAAGAGATGGGACGGAGACGCCTGGGTGGAGGATGGTGGTGAGGGGAGAGACGGGGAGCGAGGGAGAGGAGAGGAGGGCGAGCTCAGGACGTCCCACGAGCGGCGGTTGAGTGGTGTGTACCTGTCCGGCCGTGTGGGCGCGCAGCCTCGAGCCCGTCGCGGCCGCCCTCCCAGCCACTGCGAGCCACAGCTCCCGTGCTCCGTGCCACCCGGCACGCTGGACCGCAGCCCCGCCGCCGGCCTCACCAGACCCTGGCCGGCCCCAGCAAGCTGCAGGCCAATCGCCGCCTTCCGGGGCTGCCTGCCATCGCCCTCTCTCCAGAGCCGGCCGGCCACGAGTGCAGTCTCCATCGTCCTTGCAAGTCTCTCCAGAGTCCAGACGCGGTCAGAGGGACCCCGTCCGACCCGATTTCCATCGAGCCCAGGTCCAGGCCCTCATCGCATGCATCTCGTGTCCGCTGCGTCCCCCGTACGACGGGCCTGCGCTGCAGAAGCTGACAGCACGATCGGGAACGGTTAGTACCGTCTGTCCAGCCTGCTCCCCAGCCCCGCCAGAAGAAAGACGGAGAGCATCTGATTCCCGTGCTAAAACTCTGTAGAGCAGGAAGCCGGTGAGGTCATCACCTCCCCGGCGACACGGGTTCTGGTCGATCGTTGAGCTACGCGACCACTTCACAGGGAGGGCTTCCCCTCTTGGCATCTCTGGGAGCCTCATCCAGCTGGGAGATGGCCGTCCTCGGATGCGGTGCGTGGTACACGCACAAGCAACCTTGTGCAGACGGATCCAACGGCGGTTCCACCGCACGAGGACGTGTCTGGTATTCCAAGGCTGCCAGCACATCGCCCTCCGTACTGCATGCGGATTAGCGCCTTTCCCTTGCCGTGGCAGGTAAGCAGGCAGGCCTGGAGAGTGAGCGCTCGTTGTCAAGCGCGCTTTCATGGGTCGTGGACAGCTCTTCTCCGTACACAAGTGCGCTTCTCTCGATCATGTCGGGAACAGAGGCAATCAGTCACCGCAAGTCCCTGGAACCGGCCAAACCTGGAAGGAAGACCAACTTGCCAAGCACCGTGTCCGGACGACGGAGTGCTTCGGAGTTCCGTACAGACCTGTTCTTTTTGGACCACCACTGGTCAATGCTGCTCTAGAGCAAGGAAGTCCAATGTCGACGGTTCCTAGCGCAGACAATGACCGAGCGACGACCGTTGTCCAAGACTCCAAGGAATCTCGAACACAGGGGCAGAAGATGTAACCACCACGCCCTCCGTGCGGAGTACAGCCAGCAGGACGCCTGCAGGGCCCCGGTTTCAAGATCCCGCCTCAGCTGGCAGGGGTGGACGCCGGATGGTTGCGGCCGCACGGTTGGCCGGTGACCTCTGCAGCGCACTCCCTCCACAGCGCTTGTACATATATCTTCCAGGAGACCGCGGATGAGGTGGAACAGGCTGCTTCTCGAATGTCAACTCCCACGGGGTCTGATCGCGGCGTCTGGAAGGGCGGGAGGCGATCGACCAGCCCCTGGGCCGTGGTGAAACGTGACAGTCGCAGCGCGGGCCTCACGTTCGTCGCACCCGCTTGCGGCCTAGCGCCAGGTACCCGCGGCCCGGCGAGGCACGCGACCGGATGATTGGGCGGAGCGTCCGACCGGGCACCAGGTACAGGGGGGACGAGACTGCAGCTCCACCGGGACCGGCCGGACGTGGCAGCCCGTGCGCGCCTGGCGAGCCGCCGCGCCGGTCCGTCAGGGGCGCTGGCCTGCTGCATCCGCGGTCCGGTTCGACATCGTCGTCTGAGTCCTCGGCCAGTGATCCTCCGACGGAGGAGGTCCGAGGCGATGTGTGCCAGCCTCGCCTGACACGTCGTGCGGCCGGAGCTTGTCCCGCTGTCGTGTGGCCCTTGCGCTCGCCCGCGACGGGCAGCGACCGGCGGTTGAACCTTCAACGCCGCAAGCCGCTGCACAGCCACGGTTGCATGGACCGTGGCTAAGCCAGAAATCCATCTAGCGGGGATGGTTCAAGGTAGGGACCGTGGAAAGAACTTGACTGATCGCGTCACAAGTCCTCGTTCTTTCTTCTGCACCCCGAGGCATTGCGTGCGGAGAGCGAGATGTGACTATGGGGTCAGCTGATGGACGGTTGCCGATTTTCAGAGACACCTGGATTCAAGCGATTAGGCACCCAATTCGCTTTTCTGAAGCCTCGATCAACCGGACCTTGACATTGCACCGTAATTTTGCTGTTGAGATACCCTCCCTCTACCAAAGTCGCATGGAAACACCTGCATCTTGGTCTATTATTAGCTCCTCCGCCTCCGATTTCCCTCAACACTTCGGAGGATACTATTTCCGATACTATTTCCATACCAACCACCTCAAGCATCAACACCTCTGCCCCTTGCTCAAAGGCAGCCAAGCGCCTGCCGGAGACGAATTCGGCTACTTCGGCTCAAGCAGCGTGAACAAGGCCACCAGGCTCGATATTCTGGTTCGTTTCTCGGAAGAACTCCCGCCAGAAATCCCGGTTCGATGCAATAAGGGTCAGGGATGTACTGGCGTAAACGCAAGCCTGATCCGGACGAGAATAATAATAATAATGCACACGAGCGTTGGGATCGGAAAAGAATTCTCTCGCTTAAAGCATCACAACAAAGGGAGATGAGAAATCAAGGATATAAATAAGCACACAGAACCCGGATTCGGAAGCCCTCTTCCGATCAAGATAAGTAATGGATACTTTAAGGGTCCATTAGGATATCAAACAATACTATACTAATACTAGCAGCGCACCCAATCGTGGACCCTCTATCCATCTATCAAGTCAATCTGTGGCTTGGTTCGGGTTCCGAAATGATGTATACGATACGATAAAATCTGGAGCTCGTTCGAAGGAGCGCAGCACGGGGGGCTGCTTATCACGGCTATCCATTTTCTATGAATAGGGCTGTACTACCTATGTATGCACATACTAAGCCCAGAACGGGAGCGGGAACGCCCTATAAGGTCACGGATTTTTTTTGCCTCTACTACTGCACGTAATAATGTAAGGGAATCTTACTTTTCTGCCCGGGGTTAAGTACTGACCTATATTTCCATGGTTTAAGCATGTATGTATAATATCCCCTTTATAGGATCGGTCCAGTCGGATAATGGGGTGCCGTCTTGGCAAGCAGCCCTTCCCCCGCTGCCCACTGAGAGGACCACGACCAGTATGGTAGCAGAAGGGAGCGAACTGCCATAGGTTCCTTTGGAACGAACGGACCTTTAGAGATATAGGCTCCACGCATACAAGTACCCTTCTAAAAAATATCTTTTTTACTCTCTGTTCTATTTTATTGATCTTTTCTCTTTACCGTACTCATTTAAAATTAGTTTTTTATACCTCTTTTAGATATTCAGTGTGATTTTATACTGTACCTCGTACAATGCAGAACGGCATTGCAACCATTTGTGGAGTCAGATATGTTTATTTTGGGAGTGATTTGATTTGAATTGGCTCCATATCTATCGATCTATCTGGAGTATACGTGGCTGCCAACGATCGTGTTTCGTCTGTCTCTGGTTACATGTGTTGTGCGTCGCTCTTTTCTGGTATCCTTTTTTTCCGATACGAGTAGCAAGGGCAAAGGGGCTGGCTCCATACTAGCTTGTCATGCTGCTGCTATCTCGTCAAGAGATGGCATAAGTACAGTACTCCATAAGTACTGTTTTAGACCTCACTGCGTCACGTTGAGGTCTCCAGACCAGAAGGTCTGAAAAATTGGTTAACGACCTCAGGAGGATGCCAAGATGAATTTATTCCCCCCCCCCCCCTTCACCTGCAGATTGTCTGTCTCGTCACTTGAGAGTGGACAAGGTCAATGAGGTGTGTTGTTATTCATCATTTCAGCTTTTTTCTCCTAAGCGACGTTTCAAAAATCAAACTTTCGCCGCGACATACACACACACACACACACACACACAGAGGATGTAACTGTAAGACGTTAACACGCAAGCAAACAAAACATGTTCCAAGTGCGCCTCGGCTAGACTAGAGATGGGACATGGTCTGCCTTCTTGACTATCTATTTCCTTCGTCCTTATGTCCCCGTAGCAAAAATCTAATCAATCAATCTCGACGGGCGGGAATGGGTTGTATCGGAGGACAACAACAGTGTTTGAGGCGGAAATCCCCCGCCAACTGGAGCACTCTCCGCACGGAGAACCGAGACCTCCGTGTACGGAGTACGGAGTACAGTAGGAAAAATCCTGGGCACCTGTGACAGGACTCAGGAGGTTCTTGCAGCAGGAGGTGAGGAAGGTCCACCGGCGGTCGTAACAAGGATTCGCGGCTGCTTGCCGTCCTTGGCAAAGTACCGGTTTTATGTCTGCGGGCCAAAGAGCGCTAAAAGATGCGACGGGAGTCGATCTTGACTTAGTCGCCCCACACGGCTATCTGGGGGGATCAAGATCATAGCAACTTTAGCAGGGTGAGTGTTGATTATCACATTCTAGCAAATCTCGAGAATTCCTCCACAGCTTGGCTTCGCGTTAGGGCGTGGAAGACCTGCTTCGTTATGGTTATGATATCACGAAGACAATTGCTATTAATATCCGTCTCTGAATGCGCCGCAACCCCGGTTTACTGTACTGTACCTGCCAAGACGGAGCTTCCTCTTTCAGATTCAACGGCTGTGCCCCCTCCCGAGACGGAGATCTTAAAGATCGGCTTTCTGAACTTCAGAGTGTCGCAGATTATCATCCATCTAACCAAAAACTGCGGTCCCCGTTTTTGCAAGGTCGCTGCGAGCTGCAACTTGCACGGCAGCCGGTGGGACTTGCTGCTGCAGAGCCCGTTTCTAACGCTGCTCACATCGCATTGGAAGGGCATGAAAACGCAGCAGGCTTGGCGCTGTCCGGTGGCCTTGAGAAAGAAAGCCCCGTGGAATAAAGGAAACCGTCGCCCTCTGGAATTTGTATTATATTATTAACAGTTAAACTGTGTCATTTCCCCCACGGTCGACTCTGGCTCCGACTTCAACTGTGAGCGGTCTGCTCTCTCTGTCCTTGAAGAAGAGAACGGACTCCGTCTCGAAGGTTCTGATCCCTCTGGCGTCTTTCGCACATAGCAGAGTCACCCTTATCCAACTCTTCTACGAACGGGCTTTCCAAGCTGACCTGCTCGGGTACATACATACAATACCTGGATTTCAAGTCCTGCTGTGAGTCTGCGACGAACTCCCGACCAGTCACGTTGCGCGGACGCCAGCTGACGTCATCGGCAGGCGCGCCTGGGGCGGGCTCCCACGTGCCCCGGATCCGACTGGTTCGCACGGGATGAGCCATGCATCTCGATCTAGGCGCATCTGATGCGCAAGCATCTACAATGTCTACTACGCCGCACCGGCCCAACTCGCTCCCCCAATATGAGTCCTCGTTCCTCAGGTCATGTCCGGAAACAGACCGGGAGCTCGTGTCCACGCGGGGACAGCATCTGCCGGGTATCATCAGACGGCTCTCCGTGAGCAGTCTGCGGCAGCCCGAGTCGCCGTTTTCTGTCAGTGACGCGCCGAGCAGTACTGCAGGTGACAGCGATGGTAGAAGAACGCCGGGACTTTTCAGCCCCGGGAACGGCTTCGCGGCCGCGAATGGTGACCTGGAGAACGGTGCGTGGGACAGAGATCTGAGATTCCTGCCGGATGATGTGCGAGAAGCGGTGCCAGGAACTCCGAGGGAAGCAGAGGCAGGCCAGCCGATCAAGCGCAGTATGCGCTTGATCGGGAACGCGGTGCCGCGCTATCGATGGTATGGCTTCTGCGATGATTTACATCTTGGGTCGAATTCGATGTGCTCGTTGTTCGTGTTCTGTATCGGAGCTTAGAAGACCGCTTTGTTTTCGGTGCCTGTAATTGCTGACGCCCACTTGCTGCTTGCAGGGAACGGTACTTCACGCCTCCAGAGAAACTGAAACAGCTTCGCAAATCGGTGTATGTTTGTTTCTCAATTTTCCTTTGCCTCGAAGCTCGCGACTGATTCGCTCGTATAGCCGGGAGTATTACGAACGGATGAATTTTCTCATTTCCCGATATCTATATATTGACCGGCTGCTTGCCTCCTCCATTGCTCATGACCTCATCGAAGATTATGAACGGAAGATGGGTAGGTCCAGGAGTCGTCTACAGACCATTGTGGAAGAGCCGCCCATCTCTCCCCGGACAGGCATGCCGAAGGGGGTCTTGCCTGAGGACGAGCCTCCCGAGCCCTTGCGACAGGGCGGGTCTACATCGTTAGAAACAGGAGGAACATTCGGAGAGCGCATAGCATCACCTAGCCCAGACCACCTGGCTGACGAGCAGACTCCCCTTCTTGGCCACACCGTTGTCGACGCGCCGCCTCCTGCAACAAAGCCCGCGAGAACAATTGGGCCAGTGGAGAGCACTGATCGCATCGTCATCCTTGCCATATACGTGAATCTGCTAGCCAACGTCCTCCTGCTTGTCGCAAAGATCGTCATCACGGCGTTGACAAGCTCCGTCTCGGTGCTTGCCAGTCTGGTCGACGCTTCACTCGACTTCCTGAGTACGGCAATCGTATGGTTCACGACCAGGGTGACAGCAAGGCGCGACCGGTACCAATATCCTGTCGGTCGTCGGCGCCTCGAGCCTGTTGGCGTGCTGATCTTCTCGACGATCATGGTCACGTCGTTCTTCCAGGTTGCGCTCATATCCGTCAAGAAACTGACCTCGGGAGACCACACGCTGGTCAGATTGACGACCCCCGCCATTGCCATCATGGCGGGCACGGTGGCGGTGAAGCTGCTGTGCTGGGTTTGGTGCCGTCGGATCAACAATTCAAATGTGCAGGCTCTCGCCCAGGACGCCATGACCGACGTCATTTTCAACCTATTCAGCATCATCTTTCCATTGGGTTAGTAACAATTGCTAATACCCTAGATCCTCGTACGGACCTGAAACAGAAATCGCTGACCATTTATATTCCACAGTCGGAACATACGCCAGACTCTGGTCCCTCGACCCGCTGGGCGGCTTATTCCTCTCCCTCTACATCATGATCAACTGGGGCCGCACCGCCAACGAGCACATTGCCCACCTGACCGGTTCTGCCGCGAGCCCCGACGAGCGCAACGTGCTCCTGTACCTGGTCACGCGCTTCGCCCAGAGCATCAGGTACATCCAGGGCCTGGAGGCGTACCACTCGGGCGACAAGCTCAACGTCGAGGTCGACATCGTCCTCGACGGCAACACCAACCTGCACGACAGCCACGACCTCGGCGAGAGCCTGCAGTACATGATCGAGAGCATCCCGACGGTCGACCGCGCGTTCGTGCATCTCGATTACGCGTACTATAATCTGCCCACGCATTTCGAGCGGGATGGGCGATGAGATTGAACGAAGCAGTGAAAAGGGAATGGATGACTTGTACTGAACTGTATTATATACTACTGTACATACTACTTGTCGAAAGCATCCGTCATGAAGAGGGGAGCAACCTGCTGGCCGGGTTTATCTCCTTCCCGACGACGATGATGATATTTTCACTTCGCTTGTTATCGTTATAGACTGGATCTGGACGGGTGCTCTTGGCGAGACACGGACATAGCACAGTGAAACTGTATAGAATTAGACTAGGCATTTTTATATATAGAACCCCTCCCCTCCCCTCTCATAGGGATAGGGAGGCAGCTCCAAAGCAAGGAAGAAGAAAGAAGTCACTATTATCCGTCGGATTCACATATCCTACCTCGAAACGGTTTCCCTCCTCCTCCTCCTCCTCCTCCTCCTCTGCCTCGTACAGTACAGTACAAGGCGCAAGTTGCTAGTCTGACTGGAGCGTCTACGTCAAACTGAGTAATCATGTCCTATGTCCAGTATCTGTCTAACAAAAAGTTAAAACATTTTTTTTAAAAAAAAAACCAAAACAGATAAAATCTTCCAGATCACCCGTGACCGACCGATCAGCGATAGGCTACTTCCCCTCGATTATATTATATCATATTATATTCTATATCCCATCCTTACGTAGCAGTCAGTCTTCTCAGACCTATCTATCTCTAGACTACGTACCTAACATTAACGCCTACATGCAGTGCAGTACAGTGCAGTACACCGGACAGACAGTAAAGACAAAAAAAGCCATTGCTATCTAATAAGTCTTAAATGTTAGATATAGTATACAGTATAATAGTATAAAAGAGAATCCTTTTGCCAGAGAGCTTTTTTTTGTTGTGCAGCATTAAGAGAGAGAGAAAAAAAAAGAAAGGAATTCGAAGTGGATAGATAGACCCCAAAGAAGGCTGTGACACTGGATCAGTCGCATCGAGTCGAGTCCAACTGAAGCAGTCAGACATGACAGGGTGGGAGTGGGAGGAGGAGGGTTCGGGAATAGAGAGAGAAAGAGAAAGAGAGAGAGAGAGGGTATTAATTCACAGAGGGATGGATGGACTGTCATATGCTTTTATATTATTGATACTTGTTATTGGTTATGGCCTTCCAATGCCCATGAGACCACGGACGGAAGATTGCATCTGGGGAGCAAGTCCCTGAGTCAAGACCAAAGAGAAGCTCACTGATCCACTCCTGCATGTTTCTGGATATGCATAAGCTAATGCACCACAGGGAAAGGCCACCCGATGGGTCGGCGAGGCTGCAGCCCCGGGACATCATTCTCGAAGCCCCGGATGACGACTAGGGCTATATGGATGCTTTACACATGCTATATTGAGTTCTGCCCTGGGTTTAGGCCAGGGTTGTGTGTTCATGTTCTTTGTTCAGTCCTAGTATACGGGTCAATCTTTTATATTTTTTTTCCATCTCAGGTTTTCTCGAAGTCCTGTTTTTTTTTTTTTTTTTTTTTTTTTTTTTTTTTTTTTTTTTTTTTTGCTGCAGCAGTTGTTTTCTTCCTGTCTTATTTGTATACCGACATATTGCAGCCCACCATTATCAATTACTATTAAGCTATGACCTGGGAGCACTCAGCTCAACTATCACCGTCATCGATGCATACTTATCCTGTGTACTGTGTGTGCATAATTACGTTGTTTTTTTTAAAAAAAATCAATGCATCGATTACTGAATAAGAATCTTCAACTTCATAACAATTTGGATTCTGAATGCGCCTCCATAATACCTAGGGATGGGGCTTGTTGATTTCCTTGGTATGATATCTGAAAGTCCCAAGTTTCCAACCAAAAAAGACAACTCATATCAGATCTACTTTTTCTGCTTTAATTTGCACAATATTGTAACACACACACAAAAAAATATCTTCAAATATCTCCAAAAATAATTTCCCTCAAATGCTATACCATTCTCTATCCTATCTATAATCCAAATCCCGGCGGGTAGATACGTACAAAGGTATATATATATATATATATATATATATTAAAGGCATGTAGGGTAAGTAGGAATGAGGGGTAGAGACGCAGGTAGGTAGTTAGGTAAGTGAGTGAGTGAGTGAGCGAGTGAGCAGCGTAGGTACCATATGTGATCGATCATTGATCATTGATACTGATCTTGATCAACAAGAACCGTCATGGATATCATAAAATCCAATCCAATCCAATCCAATCCACTCAGAGCAGGGAAAGGGAAGTAAAATCTCCGCATCAAACAATCAATAACAAGAACGATAACAATAGTAATAATAATCATGGTATGCAAGTCCCAGCCCATCCGCCCATGAACCTGTATATATGCAATGCAATGCCGTATAATGCAAGGAGAGACCGACGAAACCCTGGGGTATTTCCGATAATGCAGAACAAACCAGATGATATTAACGAGGAAAGAATGGAAAAAACAAAGAGCAGGGACGTAGACACTTTTTTCTCATCTCAGATCATGCCCCTTCCTGATAGAACCGAACCCTTTGCTGAACAAATCATGGATATCAAGCGAGCGACGAGAAGGGGCGGCTCCGTCGATGGACGTACCACCAAAACCAGCTTCTTCATCCGCAGCAGCATTCAGATCAACTTCCGCCTCGTTGCCGGATCCCGGCTTGGTCATGACGCGGGGACGGCTGAGCAGCTCCTGGACTTGTTTCTCTCGCGCCTCCATCTCCGCTGCTTCCTGGGCGAGTTCGAAGCTGGACTTCTTGCTTCCGCGGTCCCAGCCCTGCTGCAGTTCCGAGGCGGCAGCTTCTTCGAACCGCATCCGGATCTCGCGGTCCTGCTCGTACTCCTGGAAGATGTCCACGTCCGTGGGGAACAATGTGGCACGGATTGTGCTGACCGCGATTTCGAACAGAACGACAGCCGAGACGGAGAGGAAGAGAACGACCCAGAATGCCAGATTCTGGCCCGTCTTGGTCAGGAAGTTGTCGCGGACGTTGTAGATGTTCTTGCCGTCGCTGCTGTTGTAACGGCGCGAGAGGATCACGTTCCACAGGAACCACCCGCCGACAGAGATGAAGATCACGATCGCAGCCAGGATGGACTTGTTGTGGATCTCCAGGAACTGCAGCTTGAGGTTGATGATGATGACGCATGCAGTGTACGAGAGGAGGCCCATAGCGAAGATTCCGCTGTCCAGGTTGATGACGGCTTCCCCGAATAGACCGAACATCGTGAAGAAGACGATCATCGCTTCGCAGGTGGCCATGAAAGCCCAGCCGAGGTATATCTTGACGTTAAACCCGCCATGTCGCTGCCCCTTGGTGTACAGCTCGGGAACAGCAAGAAGCGTGGACGCAGCGAGATCCTTTTCGAATATACCGAGGAAGATAACCGGCAGCGAAGTAAAGAGAGTGTTGAACATACTCAAACTCCAGGGCTCGTACAAGCTGGTTCCGGTGTAACCATTCCAGCGCTGGTAGAGGGCCTGGGTGAGATAGAACAACGTCTCCTTCCAGAAAGTGCCCAGGGTGTATTTGCAGACCCGGATGTAGTTCCAACGTCCGTGGACAAGGAGAAGCTTCAGGAGGAACCTGAATTGCGCGATCGAGTAATCGGATATTCGGGCGGCCTGCAAACCTTCCTTGCCGGTGATGCCTATGCCAACATGGGCTTCCTGGATCATGGCAATGTCGTTCGCTCCGTCGCCGATCGCAAGGGTGATGGCGTCGTTCACTCGCTTGCGGATCGACCTCACCAGGAACGCCTTCTGCTTGGGACTGGCACGGCAGCATATTACCGAATCGGCCAGGATGGCCAGGTTGAAGAAGCGGGCCATCAAGATCTCATCGGACTCGATGACAGAGAGTGTCTGCCCGTCGATCACGACCACGGAGTGGGCGACACTGCCTTTCTGGATATTCGCCGTCATGGTCACTATCGAACGCTCGACTTCTCCCGTCTCGTGGTCGAGGACAACGACGGTGGAGTAGTCCTTGACAAGACGGCAGGAGTGTCCGATGTTGATGGCGGTCTCCCGCTTATCACCAGTCAGCATCCATAGCTTGATGTTCGCCCGCCTCAATTTGTCGATGGCCTCGGGGACACCCTTCTGCAGCTTGTCCTCGATGGCAGTGGCACCCATCAACTCGAGCTGTTGCTCAATCTGTTGGCCAACCTTCTCGATCTTCTCTTGCCGGTCGACAAGACTGGTGGTGGCCTCCTGGTACTCCTTTTTCCAGCTGGCGTACGTAGCCTCGTCGAGAAAGCGATAGCCGTAAAGCAGCGTTCGCAGACCCTCTGAGGCGAAATCGTTGAGGTGTTGGAAGCATCTTTCAAACACGAGCGTCTCGTTCACCACCAGGGCCTCCTCGACCAACTCCTCGTTGTCATCGTCCTGCACGGAACTTCCCGAATCCGAAAAGGTAGTAGACGGCCGTCCCCACTGGGCTGATGGTCGAGGGCTGTAGTGCTCGCTGCCATTGTCCCTGGTCAACAGACCGCCGTCTGTTTCCCTGTCCCGGAGCCACATATCGATGCTATTCCTCAAGACATGTCTCCCCGAGACACTCGACCGTCTTCCTGTGAAGCTAGGGCGACTCAGACTCATGCTGGTCCTCACTCCGCTGTCCCGGCGACTGTGATGCTCGCTGTTACGTCTTATCACCTCGATTGCCTCTTCCGTCTTGCGCTTGCTAACTCTCCTCTCGACCTCCAGTGCCTTTTCTTGCGCAAGCTGAGCCCGTTTCAGCAGCTTCATCACGGTGGAGTCAGCGCCCTTGGTGAAGAGGCAGATGCGTTGATCGGGCATCCGAACCACGACCGACATCCTCTTCCGTGCACTGGAGAATTCGATCACGTCCATGATTTCGTAAACCTCATCGACAGGATCCTCGTCGGGGCCGGACGGGTACGTTCGAATGGTGATCGAGTTGGGTTGTCTGTCAGTAACAAGGTACCCAAGCTCCTGTGCAGCCAACACGAGGGCCAACTCGTCAGGTGACGCCGCCTGAAACGTGATTTCGCCGTCCTCGTCACGCTCTGGAAGGCAGGTATGGCACAATGCCATTGCCAAGATGAAAAACTTGACCTTGCGAGCGAACAGAGTATACGGCTTACGCTGAATATACTCCAACATCTCAGTCGTGTGGCCCCCATGGTATGGCCTACCTCGGTGGGTCGACCTGGTCCTAGCAATGGAACTGGCGTTGGTAGAGACGTTCGACTTCCTCGGCGGAGCTGGCCTCGAGTCCTCGACATTGGACTTCCGACCCATAGCCTTCTTTCCCTTGGTGCGGCGCTTCTTATGTCTCAACTTGACGCGGTCACCTTCCCGAGCAGCCTCTTCACGGAGATCGGAGTCGTGGAGCCATGCGGTGCCAGCGACACTCATCTTGCGGAAGCGCATGCTGTTATTGGTCAGGGTCCCCGTCTTGTCGGAGAAGATGTAGCTGACCTGCCCGAGCTCTTCATTGATTGTCGAGGTTCGGGCCTCGAGGGGAGTGTTTGAGTCCTCGTCGTACATGTCAATATCGTTCAGCAGGAACATCTGGGCGACTTTGACAATTTCCAGACTGACGTAGAGGGAGATGGGAATCATGGTGTTGAACATGATGAGGAATGAGGTGAAGATCTGGCCGTACTGAACGCCCGCCTTCTCGAGATACCAGGACTTGTCCTCGACGTTTTCGGACCAGAACTTGTACGCGATCGTACAGACAACGGCCAAGATGACGACGAACACGACGATAACCATGACCACACGGTTGACCTTGGATTGAAGGGCGGGGGACTTGATCCGAGGGTTTTTGTTTGCGTTCATTCGGATCTTGCACTCCTCGCCCGTGTAGATAACCATGCCGATGGCTGTCTCGGTGTTGCGCAGAACGCTTCCTCGGTAGACAACCTCATTATTGGTCAATGGGAGCTTTTCTTCCCCAATGGTCACATTGCCTTCAAACTTGTAAAGATCAATGTTCGGGTCCTCAACCACGAAATGAATAGAACTGTTAATAATATCGTCCACTGTCGCACACAACTTGGCAACTGGGTGACACGGCTGCTTGCTCTTGAGATTTGTCTCGCCATCCAGGGCCATGGTTTCGATGTACGCAATACCGTTGGGCCCATCAGCGTGCAGCAGAATGATGTCAGCGGGAACAGGCTGGTCACGCTCAATTTTGATAACATCCCCAACTTTGATATCCCGCCACTTGACAAGGGCCCAATCTCGCGAATCGCTCGAGTCTTCACTGTCGTCACTCGAGACATCCGCATCGCCACGCCCAGGACGCAGAACGTAAGCAAAGCGGTTGTTTTCTTCCTTGTCCAGACGGTAACGACGCCAGTCGTCGAAACCTTCCTTGGCCATGGAGATGCCGACAAAAATCATCAAGGGGACAAACGTGGTGAAAGTCCCGGTTGTGCTCAACCCCGGGATCATCTGCAAGATCGCAATGACCAGAAAATAGAAGTTGGCAAGTTTGGAGAATTGCGCCACCAACTGTCGTGGGAAGAAACTCCAGATGCTGTACCGACTGGACCGGATGGAGTTACTGATATAATGCTTTCCGGTTCTCTCGTCGATCAGAGGCTCCGTGCGGTTCGGATTGAGATCAATCTTGCGGCCATCCTTGCTGGGAGGGATGTCTCGGATCCGGAGAACGGTCTTGCGAGCCGCTTCGGCGAAGTCCTTCAACCGCCCCAGCAGAGCCTCGTGAGCACCTTTCCTCTTCAACCACCTGTCATGGGCGGTGGTCATCGAAAAGGCTTTCCCATCCTTGAGCGGCTCAGACGACGACTCGTCATCCTGCGAGAAGGACTCCACCGTCACCACGGCTTCTCCCGGCACTTCTCCTTTCTCGTCCGAGGAGGTGCGGTTCTCTGCAGGGCCATCCACCTGGTGCGGAGGCTGGCCCGGCTGCATCTCAATGACGGCTCCATCTTCTTCCGACTGCGACTGAATGTGTTTCGTGAAGAGAGTCCGTCGTAGTGAATAGCCACGATTGCGAGATCTCGACCGGGTAGGACCCGCGCTCGGCGGCGATATCGGTGAGAACGTGGCATTCGGGGAGAGCGGTGACGTTGGCGCACTGCGTTCCGGGGATCTGACGGGAGGGCCCAAACGCGACGTCGCGAGAGACGTGTCAACCGTCAGCCCTCTCGAGACAGGCCGCCTGTCTCCGACAACGCTCGGAGGCTCATCTACAGAAGCGCGCGGAGACCGTTCGATCTCGGTCGAAAACCGCACACGGTGCGGCTGCGACGGTCTCTGCGTGGGATCCGACCGGGCCCCGGACGGAGAGAATAACGATGCCCCGTCCTCCGGACTTCCCCGGGTCTGGGACGAGCTCTGCTGCTCCCGTCCATCATCACCGCTCAGCTCCTGCATCGCGATGCTCTCTCCTGTAGATTCATCCGATGCATGAGACTCCTGCCCCGGTGACGTCTGGAGCGGCGAGCGACTTGCTCTCGTACCCGCCGGATCATCGTTCTCCGACATCTCGGACAATCCTCCTTTCCACCGTTCCTCGTAGCAGCTTCCGCGTCTCTGTTTCCTCCTGCTTTGGCCAACGGTGTGTCTCTATCCAACGCTCGGGTATGCAGTTTGCCGGTGTGAAAAACCAACGGGAATCGGACCGTAGTCTGTCACGACAGGGAAAGCAAATCCGACAACAAATCGGCCCATCCTTTGAAAAACAACAAGTGAACCTGGCCGCTTTTTTACACAGGCCACATCGGGTGCGGATCTTTTCCGGGGGGAGGATAGGTCGAACAGTGGATCGTCTTCTGGTACTATCGACTGGATACGGACGTGGATCGGAAAAAACAAAGCGAGCGCTGTAAGAGCTGAGATTGACGAATGAGAGGAGAACCAGCGTACTCTCTGAAGCGACTGTGTTTGACCCGATGAAAAAAAATGACCACGTCGAGTGCCCGCGGCGTTCTCCGGACAGACCGTGCACCAGATGAGCGTGAGAGAGAGTGAGGGAGGGAGGACAACCCGGGCCGTTACACAGCAACAGGACGACAGGCGTCTGGTGGGGAGTGAATGCGGCACGCAGGGCAGCGTCAGGGAGAAGACGCTGCAGGCGGATGGAGAGGAGGGGAACGACGGGGTGTCAGATGTGACGGTTGCGGCGACTTGAGAGGGCCGGCAGAGCCGAAGCAGGGTCGCAGGTCGTACTGCCGGGCGGGTGCGGAGAAGGGCTCACCGCCTCGGGATGGCGACATCGGGCAACGCGCGTCGCTGCGACGCTGCCAGGGTTGACCGGCCTTGGCGCCCGGCAGCGGCGAGAGGCGTGCCACGGGCGCTGCTGCACTGCCCCCGTGGCGCGCCTCCCGGTCCACTTGCGCTCGGTCTCTGTGCCATCCGCCGTGGCGGATCCTTGGGTCCGCCGTGCTGATGGCCTTGGCGGCCCTGCTTTTGCGGGTGGTCCCGTGGGTTGTCCCTCTCTCGGTCAACCTTGTGCTCTGCTCAACATCTACCCCGCCAGACCTTGCGGCCCTCCTACCCATGGTTGGGATCCCCCGCCAGAGCCGCCACCCAGGCCCAAGGGCCAAAGGGGTTTCACCGTTCCCACGCGCTCCTGTCTCATCCAGTCCGGAGATCAGACGGGTCGTGGCGTCGCCATGCCCCTCGTGTCTGTGCTCCCGTCCCATGTCTGTCGCCTGTCGCTACTCCTCCGTACCTGTCACTGCAACTCCGTACTACTCTACACTACAAGACGATGGTATCAGCTATCTCGTAGCAAATGGATCGTCGTGTAAGATCGCCCTGTCCAGTCCCGAAGCTTAACCGTCGCACATGCCCTCAAGCAGCATGGATCTACGTCATTTTTGAGGCCTAAACGCGGGATTTTCTCTCTCTCTCTCCCCCTCTCTCTCGTCTGGACTTGACCGTCGTGTACAATTTTATTCTCCGCTATCTGCGTTTCTCCTCCAGCTGATTCTCGTAAACATCACAACACAGGGTGTGACAAAAGAAAACATAGAAACCAATCATGAACAGTCATTAGGCACAGAGCGCGTCGGTCGTCAGTGTTCGACGCCGTCCGATGTTAATAAGTGGGCCGGTGTGGAGGTGGGTGTCCATATCCCGGCTGCTGCGGCGGATAGCCTCCGGATCCTCCCGGGGGCGGATGGCCATAGGGAGCTTGCCCCGGCGGAGGCGTGCCATATCCACCGTATGGCTGTCCGTAGCCTCCCTGTGGTGGAGGAGGAGGAGGAGGAGGAGGAGGATAACCGTATCCACCGTACCCCGGCGGAGGATACTGTCCATATTGCGGCGGTCCGTAGCCTTGCTGCGGCGGGTAGCCGCCCTGCGCGTATCCTCCCTGACCTTGGCCATACGGGGCTTGGTTGTGATAAGGACCGGGGCTCTGGCCATATGCACCCTGATTATAGCCGCCGTGCTGGGCGGAGGGCGGAGGAGGGGCGGCGCCAGCGCGGCCGGCCGCCTTTTCGTCCTTCGTGTCGTATGAAGAATCAATTGGACCTAGCATCAGTTTTGCGCACTGAAAACGCATGTCAGCGATGGAAATATATCGTTCGAAAAGGACCGAATGCATCTTACCCAAAGCTCTCTGGTCAAGTGAACCGGAGGGTTAGCTCGCGACATCTCGTCTTGCTCGACCTCCAGATCTAGAAAGCCAAAGTCAGCAGAGCTCGGCGCCCAACGACAGTTTCTCTACGACGTACTTGATGTACAATCGATGAGGCCTCCAATACCGGGATCCTCATCCAGTTTGGCCAGGAACTCGCGTGCGTGTAAGTCATTCCCAACCTGCGCAAACTGGAAGGAAATCGCTCCGCGGCCGTATGGAGTTCGAGACAGTTCGTCGTTTGCATAGCGAATAGCCTCGGCTACGCTATTGAGTGGTTCACCAGCAGGCTGCCCATCGGTGATGGTGATGACAAGGACCGGCTTCTGCAGCTGACCTGCTTTCGCAGGTCCCACTACCATGGGCTCGAGTACCTTGTTCCGCAAATTCGTTCCCATAGGCGTCAGGCCCCGGAAAAGAACACGGGCTACAACTCCTTCGGCGTCCGCCCTGTTGCGGATCCCGTCTCCTTTCACGTCGGAGTTCATGAAACGTATCGAGATACCGTCCTGGTCAAACTTCGACGCTGCCGTGGCAATAAGCGCGAGGATTTCTTTCAGTTGAGCCAACCTGTTTCCGTTCTCTTCAAACTGGATGGAACCGCTGTCGTCGACATATAGGATAATGTCGAATAGGACGAGCTTGATGATGTCCATCGCAATCTCCTGTGGGACCCTCCATTCCCTCATGAGTTCCTGCACTTTCTCCGGGGCATTTCTCGCGAGACCTTGAACCACCGTTTCAAGCCTGTCCGGTGGATAGAAATGTTGAAGCTGTTTCTCCTGGATAGTGTTCACCAAGAGTTGCCTGTACGCTGCGACCTGTTGCTCAGTCGCAGGCGGAGCGGGTCCTGGAGGTCCATACTGAGAGCCGGGCGGCGGCGCGTAGCCTGGCCCGCCATAGCCTGGCCCACCGGGGGCTGGCGCTCCATGCGGGGGATAAGGGCTATACGATTGTCCCTGTAGCGCAGAAATTAGTTTCGGTGAGGCAAAAGAACGAGCCATAGAATATCAAACTGTGAAGCGCAGAATCGGGGAAATCAGGGTAATGAAATACAGGGTAAGATTGCTGCTGCTGAGGAGGATATGGCACCGGAGAGGGCTGTCCGTATGGTGGTTGGGACGAAGGAGCTCCATATTGCTGCGGCGGGGGCGGCGGCGGTCTTGTGTAGGGCTGGCTGTATGGCGGTTGCGGGTTGCTGTATGAAGGCTGCTGATAGCCCTGAGAAACCGGAGGTTGCGAAACGTAAGGGGACCCAGGATGTGGAGAGCCCGGAGCAGGAGATGGCGATGTGCCTGGCCGGGGCGATGGTGATGGATTGTACGCTTGATACTGCTGCTGCGGCGACGGCGCTGGATGCGGAGACTGAGGAGAGGCAGAATGGAGCTGGCCAGGGTATAGATGTTGGCTATATGGTCGATCCATGATTGCAAAAAGATACGAGAGATGAGCACCGCCGGGGAGCCGTGCTCAGAGACGAAAGGAAGCAACGTTATAGAGTGTGAAGGCAAAGGAAAGGATCGTGCAGAGAGAAGGGGAGAAGGTTACGCGTGCACACGAGGGCTGCCATGCGAAGAACGCGAGTCTGCTTACCTGGCTGCCGGGTGGGCCTTGAGTCGAAGGCTGAGGTGAGCCCGGATAGGCCTGATACTGGCTCTGCTGCGGCTGCTGTCCAGCCTGCTACAACGGCATCTCTCAGTTGCTGATCTCTCTGGGACGGCGGATACAGAGAATCCGGCGTTGCTGGCAACTCTCGGATGCCCAGTCCGCCTCGTCGAGTGGTGACGGCTTACATGTTTCGCAGGATCCTGACCCGGACGTAGTGACGGCGGAGGCTCAGGAGGGCCGCCAGTGTACCCGGCGGGAGGAGCCCTTCCAGAGGCACCGGGAGCAGCAGCCTGGCTCCCTGCAATCTTCGCGGCGAGCTGATGTGCAAACCCGAGTAAGAATCAGTAACGGTTTCCTCTCGACCTTGCCCATTGCTGTCCTCCAGGTCCTGACCGTTGTGCCTTGCAACACTGCGCTGGCGCGGGGCAACGGGGCGGGGCGCTGAAGCTGCAAAACGAAGCTATTGAAGTGCGGGCTAGACTTACACCCATCGTTTGTAGCGTTTCTCGAAGCCACGAGCTGAAAGACCAAGGGAGTCTAGAGGACGAGAGAGACAGGACAAGGAACACGGAGGGAAAAGTAAAGACACCTGAGAAAGACGGCTCGCGACTTTAAGGACTGCGGTTGGGGAGCTTCGACAACGATGGAAGCGTGATCGACGGGGAGGACCCGCTGCGGCTGTCGCGTCCGTCAGCTCCAACGCTCCCGGTCTCCAGCCAGGGTCCACAACACGCGCAAAGATAGAATCCAACGCAAGGCCACGTGGAGAATATACATGGCTAAACGAGTAGACAGAGGGGCTTCGGGATAAACGATCAATTAACGAACTAGCTACCTATGGCGGAGAGACGGAGAGCGGTGAGGTTTAGAAGCTTTCGCAGGAGTCTGCTGAGCCATGATTTATATTTTATAGGCAATTGTCCTCTTTGACATGCCCACGACCTTTCTCGGAGCTTGGACCTTTATCATAGCTCTCACTGCCATCTGACCTCCCAAAACGGTCCTAATAAAGAAGCGGGCAGAGGAGTAGACAAAGCATAGGTATTAACATTTTCCAGGACCATGTTTCCACCTTCATCCAAGAACCACGGAAGAAACACATCAACTGTGCCACCGAATATATTTACATCTAGCTGCCGTCGGAGAACTTAGTGCTGTCTTCTATGGCTGACCCAGGTCTGCGCTTAGTGCCTGCTTCTACTACCACATTAGGAAAGAGGATGCTAGGTATGCAAGATACTAATCTTGGAAATTGATAGTGGATCCTTAGCTTGCTGGGAACTGAGTAAATATAATTTTGCATCTGTTTGATTTTCTTTATCATCCTATGTCCAGAGTATTTTTTTGTTCTAGTACCACAGCTGGTAGTTGCTGCGTAGCTATGTTTACGCGGGGAAATATGCGCCTGCACCTAACGTCCTAAGCCATTTTACCAGATTATACTCTCTAGCTTCCTGGCCTTGGCACGATATACTAGCAGAAAGTATTGGAGAAAAAGAAAGTAATTCTTTGCTCAAAGTATCTTCTTGGCTTTGCCGTTTGTACTGTACTCTGGCCTAGTAAAAAGTAACTTGCTAAGCCAACGTCATGACAATAAAAATAATCAGTATGTGAATCCAAAGCAAATGTCTCAGATTATAAAGCGCAGCATCCCTATAGTGTTTATTATTTTACTTATAGCACTGCCACTTCCTGCAACTATGGGCAGTGTCCATCATTATGTGTAGCTGACACATGTTCTACCAAGTCCCAGCTTCTTGAGAAATATCCATCATTCCTGTCTGGCTGATAAGCCACCTCCTCAGGTACTAAGTTTAGCGTGTATCTCCATCTTGGACTTTGGAATACATCAACAAGCACAGATGCAGATTAGATGACAAACAATATCACTAAGCTCCTAGCCATTCTTCTCCAAACTTTTTCTTTTTTTCAATTAAGGCCATAATCCTTGAGTGACAAAGGGATAGCTGCGGCGTGGTCTGCGCATCTGGTGAGCCGCTCCCGTGCCATGATGACTGTCATAATCAAAGAGCAACTAAGCGGATCATGAATACGGTACTGGTAAAAGAAAAGCGAACATTCTTTTTGCACATCACCACGAGGTAAAAGCTTCCAGGAATCCCCCGGAGATTGTGCGGCCGTTAGCATGCATTCGAGAACTCGAGCTTTTTAAGGCTTCTTCCCATGGACAAAGTGGACTATGGAATACAGATGGACCGAAGGATCCTTGAGCTCATTCTTCACGCGAGCACAGAATACCTGTATCTCTTCCTTGCTCCAGCCAAGAACGCGTGACAAGAGAGCAAAAGAATAGGAATCAACACCTTGAATGTGCTGAACCTGCTAACACTTGCCAATCTCCTTCAGCTTTGGATCCTTCGGCCATCTGCCAGTAGGCAGCTGTATATACATATGTCAGCATCCAGGTTCAGCACAGATTCATCTAAAAAATGCCATTTGGTTCTAAAATAGAAGGCACGACAAACCTTATATTGCACTTCCCTCACGTCCACAAACCCTGCTTTTTCCATCTTTTCCTTCCACAAATGTATCTGCTTAAAGGACTTGCCAAATTTTTCTGCTGCTTCGTTGACATACTGTGTCAACATCAGAGTATACTTGCCCTTTTCCTCAGATTCCTTCTCATTGGGATAAAGATGTACTTCAGCACTCTGCATCTCCAAGTATCCTCCTGACTTTAGATGCTTAAATGCCTGGCTGAAAAGTCGGTCATAATCGGCCACAAATCCATTCAGTTCACGCCCATGTATGTAATCAAATGGCTTTGTGTACAGCCACTTTTGCTCATAGACATCAATCTCGAATGTGCAGTTTGGAGGGACCCTAGCCAGTTTAGCACGGGAGACGTTCATGAACGGTGGGTGCGGGATTACAGTACCATTGAGGTTGAATAGGACTCAGGTCAGTACCGATAACTTGTGCTGAAGGATATTGACTATCATTTGCTTTCAGTGACAGTTCGGCCATAAAAGGGGTGCATAATGAGGGTCTTACTCAGCAAATTGAATGGCCCAAATTCCGGTCCCTATTCATGCACGAGGTCAGCATGCTTTGTGTGCTACTGGTAGATTATGCCAGAGCTGTATACCAGTGCCTAGGTCCAATACTCGCTGAGGATTTGGGCCGATAGGTGCAAGATGAAGATCTCCTCCAGTAAGGAGACGGTAGATATGATTGAGGAGGTCCATGCGATCCTGTTCCTCGTCATCATTGGGCTATTGTACGATAAGTTAGTTATGAGCTGATTTCGCCGGAGTTTGATAAAATACCAGCACGTAGGATCCTTCATGATACGCATGATATCGGCGCCCATTCTAGAATACACTGTCAACACGCTTTTTTTTTCATGGGAATCAGGTAGTCATTCATCTGTTGAAGCCTCACTTCATATCTATGCAATTAATCATGACTTAGTCTGTCACTGCTGCGGAATACCAGTTGATGCTAATTGATCCAGGTATGAGTCTTACTTGTAGTTTCGGATGCTTGAAGTCAGGGATGAGACATAACTGGCAGTTCCAATCCTATGACAAGAGTTGAATTATCAGCTAAGACTGCGAAGTTGTCATTTAATAGCTTCAGATATTACTCACGATTCGTTGTAAGCCGAGTCTGCATCAGCAGAAGCATTGTCCTGAACTGTATTAGCAAGATATTTGTTCCATCTTGTAGGAGCCCAGGACAAAGGGATGCTCAGCTCACATCTACTTGCAAAACATCATCAGCCAGTTGCCTCAAAGCTGCGGCTCCAGTAGTTTGCTGTAGATCACCAGCTGCTATGTTCTGAGCCATGTCATCAATGTTGCCCTCAAGTATGGATGAATTTGAGTAATGGAAGGGTGCTATGCAGGAAACAGAAGCGGGAGGACAGATGACACAATATAAAACATTACCTTATCTACCGCCCGCTTTTCACCGCACGATTCACAGAACTGTCCCTCCCCGATTCATGGCGAATAGGAAGAGGCGCCTGCGTACCATGTCAGTGCATCCAAACCACTGCATGAATAGCTTTACCAACCAATGGGCAACTGCACTTGATGCTAGTATCAAGTCTAACTCAATCAGTGGGTCTGCTAGGTTGGACTCGATTTCGGTCTAGGGCTGCAAGGTCGAATTCCAAACACAACCACGTCGAGGAACAGTCGTTCACACACGGCCCTGTCCACTATGCCTCATGAGTTGGGGTGCGAAATTGAACTCAGGGGGGTTGCAATGAGCATCACGAATATGAGGTCAACCATATCAACGCGTTAGAGCACCTACAACGCGTCAACACTGGAGAGCGAGGGCGCAACAACAGCAGGAGGGAGCTTGGGGCACGCAAATGGGGGCTGAGGTAAAACAGACGGGATCAGCGCAGGAGCACAAGGACTTTACTTAGCGGGCACAACTGGACATGCGCGGAGGAGAACTTCCTTGCAGATAGGTCAAAGCAGTGGCTTGTGAAGCATGGCAGAGCCACAGAGCGCAAGCTTGCGCTCCTCAGCAGGCGGGGTCTAGCCCCTGGTGTGGATGAAGAACCTGGTCAGATGCCTGGGGCAACAGGTGGCCAGAGGCTTGGTCTCTTGCTTTCTAATGCCATGTGAAGCCTCTCTTGCCTGTGCCTTGGAAGGTGAAGGTGACTCCAAAGTATGTCTCGCATTGATTTTCGCACTTGCTTTCCAGGGTTTCTTGACGAGTTCTTTGTCAGTCTCTTCTTTGGGAATGACCGAGAGCAGTCCGGGGTTTTACTTATTTTCTATTCATGAAGATGTATGTTTGTACATGCGTGTACAGTACTAATGCTCCCTGTAAACGGTGGGGCCATGATGCAACGTGTACTGACCAGGAACACGTCAATGTCATCAGTCTGAGGGTCCCATTGCTATTCCACATGCAGGTCCGTGTTTGCTTCAAGTATGGCCTGCAACCTTGCTGCTACGAAGCGTACTGAATGATTGTGTTGGTGGACCATAGAAAATCTCTACGCCGCTGTACTGTGTTGGCTTGGCAACATAGGTCTTGTTGCTGAACAGGCTTGAATTGTGCAGCTGGCCATGGAGAATAAACATCCTAGCATGTTTGCCGAGGTCTTTAGGGACTTAACAGGGGTGGCATGGTCAGGAAGATTGGTGTCAGGCCTGGTCAATTGCTTCAACACCATGAAAGAGAGGACTGTTAGGAGACCTGTAAGAGGCGCATGATGGCAAGGACGAGGATTATTGCGGGAATCTCCATATTAATTTCCTGCCGGTTAGCAGTCAAGGGGAACCCCTTGGCAACAGGAAAGATCTCACATAACTCATTCAGAGGCACAACATTATTCATTGGGCCGGTCCATTCTATGTAGCTGGTCTTGTTCTGTTCCCCACATCTGAATTAATCCAAACGGTTCAATTCAATTAACTCAGTAAATTGAAGCATTGGATCATTCTGGTGATGATATACGAGTTGCTCGTCTGACGCAATAAGGAAGGCTCAACGTCCGACTTCAGGATGCGGAATGCATAAAGCACATGTCAACAGCATCGGGGCAAGAGCGCACCTAAAAAGACATGAAAAGAATATCAATGCCCCAGTCCTTAGATCAACAAGGTCATGAGGAAAAGCTTATTTTCGACTCACTCAAGCAACGATGAGGAATAGTCCGTGAGAATGTGTCACTGGGATTCTGGCTCCCAGAGAAAATGGACTTAGCATCATGGCAATCCAATGCATTCATTAAAATGATGGAAAGGAGCTCTAAGATATGGATACCACAAGAATGAGATCTGTTCCAAAGACGTCATATCACTTGAGGACTTGAGAAGCGAATCCGGTCTCTATAGCGCAACTTAGAGAATTTAAAAGAGGAAGAAGAAGCAAAGAAGGTCCGACTTTCCTGGGATCCGGAGTGGAGCATTATGCAAACAAAAGCTGATTTCCTCATGTCATCCGTCGGACTCTTGCTTAGATTGTCTTAGACCCTAGGATAAATAAAAAGTTTTAAAGGCATAATTAAGGAACGGTGGGACGGAACTTCAATCACCATAGGAAAAGCCACATGGCCACGTCCCTTTGCCATCCACTAACTTCTGCAGCGGCGGATTGAGTCTGGTCTCAGAGCGTAGGCTAAACCATATGCATAACTGGCCTGTGTCCCCGTCAAGAATAGTGCAAACGTTCAGAATCACTACTTGGAGATCTTCTCCAGCTACCATGGATTCGTCCATGGACTCGTGAATCCCCGCTCTATCTTGCCGTCTAACACCGCATACAGGAATTTAAACAGACTCCTGGAGGGACTTTCTGTGCCATTGACTTTTGTCAACATAGAAAAAATTACCGTTTAGCACTGAAAGAGTGTCATGGCATTTCTTTTGGTCTAGCGGTGTATTCAGTCTGACAACTTTCTACTAGATAGTCCTGCACAAATTCAATTGCACCTGTGCTAAAACAAGGTCCACGTGAGCTTGTGGGCCTCGTCGGACCAGTCCATGTCCATAGCATATGCATTTCCTCATTTACCTTAGCTCTGGGACCATAATCCGGGGTTCTGAGACCCCAGACCATATCTTCATTAGTACCCCGATTTTTGGGACTTGTGGGTTGATACTCGGACTCACTTGTGCGTGGAAAACAATGACGTTGCCGGTTACGACGGCTCATGGGAAGGTTTCATAAAACTTAATGCTGGCATAGTGACTGTACTCCCGTTGATGGAACCTTGGGATGGATGTACCCTCACGGACCGATTTTGCCCTGGTGATAATTTATGTCAGATGAGACACTGCTCTTCTCTGCCTGCACCCCCTGCAAAATCCTTTTCACGTTTTGGTGTGTAGGACGTGAGAAGCTAGCAACTACTAGTATCAGCTCCTCAGGAAGCTTAATTCAAGAAGTATCTGCCAGGATAGAGACTAATGCACTATAGTTATGGCTGAACTTGTCAGCGTGGTAAGCGGATCTATTCCCCGGAGCCAGTGACGTCACCGCCAGGGATCTGCAAGCAGTCGTGCGAGTGGTAAAACAACAAAGGCTGTGTGCTCTCATGTGGACTGCCATGTACGGAGTAGCAAGAAGCACATGCATACCTATACCACATGCACAGGGGAGGATATGTGGCTCGGGGCGGGGAGGTAAAAGCCATATTATTAATTACCTAGGAGGTATGAGTCCCGCTATACATCATCCGTCCGTGGAGAACACTCAAAAGCATCCTGCGAACACTACTAGTATCCTCTGCTTGTCTGTTGCTGGATTCCTGTAATACCACTCCATCTTCTTACGGATAGAAAACCCAGAATTGCTGCAGATAACTTGACACTTGGAATTGAGCAGCTTATGGAAGCGTTTGAACCATCCAACCGGCAGCAACATAAGCGCTTGCGACAGACGCCGGTATCTTACGTCCTTCCAATGAATGGGCCAGGCGATCTTCTGACGTCCGTCTCCAAAGACTCAGGATCTCCCCAGTCCATAGATCATCAATCCCTGCCAGACATCATGCCCGAGAAAACCTTGCGCGTCGGGGTCATCGGAGCCGGGGAAGTCGCCCAAGTGATCCATCTGCCGACGCTGCAGCTGCTGAACCAATACTTCGAGACCGCAGCCATCTGCGACTCGTCCCGGACGGCAGTCGAATTTTGCCAGTCCCGATTCAACATCCCCAGGGGCAGCACGGACGCGTACGAGATCATCAATGACCCGAGCATCGACCTCATCGTCATCCTGACATCGTACGAATACCATGCCACGTACAGCATCGCGGCGCTCGAGACGGGCAAGCACGTCATGATCGAGGAGCCACTCAGCCTGAGCATCCAGAGCGCGCGGAGGATCATCAACGCGGAGAAGACGGCCAGGAACGGGGCCCGGGTCTTCGTCAGCTCCATGCGACGGTATGCCCCCGGCTTTGTGAACACCTTCAAGAGGGAGATTGCGAGCGTCGACCGCATCCTGTACGCGAGATGTCGCGATATCACCGGTCCGAAGCGGCACTTTGTCAACCAGTCTGGAACTCCGGTGGCGAAGTCATCAACAACAACAGATGTCGCCGACAGCGACGGTACTAGTGACAGCTCTCAACTCCTGCATGAGCTCCTCCAGGAGGCTTTCCTCGGACAGGAGCTCACCCCGCAGCGCATCGCCTTTGGCCGCTTCCTCGGCTCCGTTGGCTGCCACAACCTGTCCCTGATGCGCGAGACTCTCGGACTCCCTGACTCCATCGTCGGCGTTACCACCAACGAGCCGTTCTACTCTGCGATCTTCAGCTACAGCGACAAGAACGGAAACCCGTACTCGGTGACCTTCGAGTCTGGCATCGACTCCGTCCCCCGGTTCGATGCGCATCTCACGGTCTACGGACAGAACAAGACCGTGAGCATCGAGTACAATACCCCCTACGTCAAAGACGTGCCCATCCGGGTCATCGTGGAAGAGATGAACGAGCATGGCGAGTCGCAGAAGAGGGAGGTCTTGAGCAGCTACGAGGATGCGTATGCGGCGGAGTTGAAGGAGCTCTACGCGTGTCTGGTGCATGGCCAGCCGATCAAGACGACCGCGGAAGACGCGATAATGGACCTGAAGTTGTTTCGCATGATGTTTGAACAGTATGATCGGCAGTGTGGTTCGGTCAGGACTCCACTTGGATGAGTGGAATCGATATCTTGATTGTGCTTGATTGCGTCAAAGAGGGGATTGAATAGGGCAGCATAATATGAGCTTGTTTAGGAATGGGATAAAGATGCTTAAGTCGCCTTGGCAGCCCGAGGCCAGTTTTCTTTACGATTTGGGGCTTCTTTTTAATTAATATTTTGTTTTCATCTGTCTATTTGGATGCTTTTATTTTTTTTGTTCGAAATCCGTGACGCGTTTACAGTTCCTAGTCCTATGCATTCAGCTACAGTGTATGGGGTGATATCCTCTAAAAATTCATAGTTTGGAAATGGGACATTCCTATCATGTCGTCGCGGAGCATAATATCCACTTCATCGTTCTGGAGTCATTCCAAGTTCTATATGGATATCAGCAATGTATTTGCATTGAAATGCAAACTCCTCTCGTAAAGCGTTTCAAAGAAGAAAGCGATTGCTCTACCGCTTTCCTTTCTTCTTTTTCTTTGCACTTGCGGCGCCGCCTCCACCACCACCCTGAGCGTTCTGCTGCTGTGCAGCAGATGCAGCAGCGGCTTCTTCGGCTTTCTCGGTGACTGCAGCACCCTGCGTCCTCTCCGCCGCTCTCTGCTTGCCCTTCTTTCCCTTCGGCCGATATGTCGAGCGATCCCGAAGGGGTAACCACCGTTCTGGGTCGGGGGCTTTGTTTGGATCGTAGTCCTTCGGAAGACGCGATTTCCGAACCCGCTTCTTTGCCGGGCCCTGCTTGTCCGCCGCTGGTCGTTTTCTTGCCTCGGCCAATACAGCTGCAGTTGCCGCTGCGGTCGAGGCAGACTGCGGGATGCCTGCTTCCTCGAGGGCTGCGACATCGATATTTGAAACCAGGTCCTCGACTGATGGCAACTTCTCAAGCAAATCTTCGACCTTCGCTGGGTCTGTCGCCGCGTGTGAGGCTACGTAGCCTGCTATTGCGAACCGGTCATTGGGGTCCTGTCTGCAGAGGTTGGTAAACAACTCTCCAGACATGGCAAGATCGGAACGGTCTGAGGACTGAAGAAGTGAGCTTGCAGCAGCCCGGAGAAGCATGGTAGGTGGATTGCTTCGCTGACGCCAATATGACGCGGCTTTGGCAAGTTCGGATTTGATTTGAGTCTTGCGGTCCTCGAGCTTGTACAGAGCAATGAGGACACTGAGAAGCCCCGGGTTGAAACGTATATCCTGATCCTGTTCGGCTATGGATTCTTCAAGCGTTCGCAGGAAGTTCTCCAAAGTGATAATGGCGGAAGTGGTATTGCCGGCAGTCACGTAGAGTTGGACCACTGTGAGCACTAGACCAACGTCTTTCGGTCTCCTTTCAAGTAGCGGAAGAACCTCCTTCAAAGCCTTTTGCCCTGTCTGATCCCGCGCGTGCGCTGCTGCGTTGTACACAGAGAGAATGTTGTCGCTGGGAAGAACTGACGGGCAAGGGCGTTCAGCTAGGGCTTTGCGAGTAGATCGAATCACTCCGTCGTACTTGTGGACAAGGAGATCGGCGGCATATGAGTTCCCAACCAGAACATTGTTCTGGAATTCAAAAAGCTTGTCATTATTTGTCGCAGACGGAGTCTCATGGAACGCCTTGTAAAGAAGGTAGGGATTTTGTGGTGGCTTAACCAGGATTATATTATTTTGCGCGATTTTCCTTGTAGAAAGCTCCGAAATCCTAAGGACGAGTAAGACGCTGTTTTCCGGTGAAGAAGACATCCGTTTTACTTACTCATTAAGAGATATCTCCTTCATCACCTCCTCCGCTTCTTCTAGCTTCCCTTGTCTGATCAAGACATATAGTTGCTGCACAGCGATAGGGAGCAACTCAGCATCCTTTTCCTCCGGCGTAAGGTCCTCTGAAGTCTTGCATAGTTCTGCGATTTCTCGTTAGTATATTGTTATCCATATTTTTCACGTCTACCAACCTTTCGCTCGATTCAAGAGCTGTTCAGCCTGGCTAAGTTCCCCCCTCGCGAGGCTCCCGCAGGCAGCATTATATGTAATCTCAAAGGATTCGAGATCTTCCCTTGTTGGTTGCTTATTCCGCGCAGCATGTGCCTGTCCCTTCCACTGCAGCTGGGCATCTGTAGCCCACGAATTAATGCGCAAGTCATTTTCTTCATTTCCTATTGACGCCTTGTCGCTAGAGAGGACTCTATAAATTTCGGCCGTGCGAAGGAAGTCCTCGGCGCGATAAGCCTACACGCATGGCACAGACATATCAGCTTCTCTCCAACCCGATGTAAACGGTGATTATCAAATGGACATACAGCTTGAGCTTCCAGATGCTTTGCGCCCCTTCCCGTACATAATCTTGCGGCAACATCCAGAGCCTCGCTAAGTTTGCCGGTCTTGTAAAGCGCATAGGCATACTCTAACGAGGCTCTTTTCTTGAGCGCATCCCCGCCCTCTTCGATAACACGCAGACAGTCTTCAAACCGGTCGAGTTTCAATAGGGCGACGGCTTTCACATGTTGCGCATGTATGTCGTTCTTGGACTTCTTTAGAGCCGCGTTGCACGACTTCACAACTTCCTCATGATCGTCGATCGTCGCTCGCTGCAACAGTGCAGCTAGTGACTGCACTGTCCCCGCGGTCATTCCGTAGATTCGAACAGCGAAGCCGGATATCTAAATCGGACTGCAGAGGGCTTCCAGTGAAATTCGTGAAAAAGGGTTTCAACTCATATCCGGGACCGGGTACCACGAGTAACAGAACACCCTTGGTCCCAAGGGCCGCTGGCGCAGAATCGACAAGCACCAGCGTTGCGTTCTTCGTAACCACATATGTCGAGCTTGTGCGCAACCGACATTTCCACATCGGGAACTTTGCACTAGTGGTTCGAGTCGCCACCCGTATATTCTGTTGAGAATTGGGATAACATCCTCCAATCATCGGAAGAGATAACTTAGCATTTTATTTTTCCAAGTACGATCATCATGTTTGTGAGGCATCTCGGCAGTGATTGTTTATCAACAAGCAGTCCTGTTGCGACTGCGCAAGGAACCATTTTGGCACCGATCTATTCAGACTGAGGAAACTACTTAAAGTATTTATTTTTCTACAACGTCAATTTCTGGCACGAGTCCTTCCATTCGAGCGGGTTGAGTATGGCTGGTTCTAAGGCTCTATTATCAGTCTGTTAGCTCTTTGGGGTCCTAGGCGTATGGTTTCATTACCAGCAGTTATGTTCGTCACATTCAACAGAACAGCCCTTTGTGATAGTTTGTTTACCATCGACTAAAGATGCTTTCTAAAAATGCCAGCGCTGGCTGCATCTTTCATCTTCCAAACGTGAAGGGAAGGGATATGTTGACATTTAAAAGTATTCTATCTACCGTTCACCGGAAAAAGTTTTAACGCAGGATTCTTGCAGAGTTTGTGCTGCAAGAAATGAAGATATTGATATTACGGAGTACACTACTTCAGAGAAGATTGACAGCCTCTTGTTATTATAGTGATAGTTGATCTGGATATTCTAGGAGCTGTCGGACAATATAACAACCCTCAAGGCTGCCTCGTTCCGGCCGGACCGATCTCCATCTTTCCCCCAGTTATAATTAGAGGGGAATATATTTCATAATGATGTTGATGAGAGATCCAGACGCAATAAAAGTCGGAGCAAGTTCTTGGAAACTGTTAATGTCTATGAAAAGACCCTGCTAAGAAGTCTCGACAGACTTCGAAGATCATTCAAATAGTCGTGGCTTTTGCTTTGACGCGAGCGGGATTCTTCGCATGTTACCCCTCGAAGAAGCATCACGGTGATTCCTTTCGGTTCGAAGTCCAATCCAGACCTATGAGACACTTAAGCAGAGCAAATTATTGCAATATAAGGTCGGGAACCTGTAAAGACAAATAGGTAGCGTTGCCTCGTCGTCAAACACAAATCCTGCTTACAAACATATCGACGAACTTGATAATATCGAGAACTGGACATTCTAGTCCTGCTACTATGCGATAGAAGAGCTAGAAATCTGACACAGGGACAATGGCACGGTATCTGGAGATGTAATAATAACCGTACTATCTGTTGAAGAACCAAACTTCTCTTCTGATACATGACGGCTTCGGACCAATACTAATTTTTAGCAGTCCCGCGCTACTGTATACCGACGGAGATAGGAGATAGGCTAAGCGTAGGTTCTAATCTAATATGTTCTACTGATCCTGGTTCATCGTTTCTGACACGATAACAAGTACGCCGCCAGGTACGCAGGACCGTGAACCATCATCCCCAGCGTGGTGACCGTCCAAAGGCGGGGTAACTGCAGCTGCTCAGGCACGATGCAGCGACCTGTCTCTCCCGCGAGGGGCTGCCGATTACGCGCCCCGCCACGGCACCAACCGGTGTTAAGCTTCGGAGAAAAGAAAGCTTGTGTCGACCTTGCATAAAGGTACGGCACGGAGGAGTCCACAGCGGATCCTGTATCGCACCCAGGAGGACCCACGAGGGGAAAATGAGGGTGAAGCACTGGAGATCCAGAAGTCTGAGCGCCAGCGATATATAAATCCTGCTACCCCGCCATGCTAGACTCTCTTCTTCCCACTCAACGCACCACAAGAGGATTGAAGACATCCTACGAAAAATGGCGGAGATCAACAAAGCGTGCTGCACCAGAACCCCCGTGGGGACGAACCAGAAGGTTCCCGTTGAGAAGATCGGAGGCGTCGATGTCTGTGAGTAGCACTCTTTTGCTCCCCGCGACTTCTTCAGGACGAGCTCAGGTCGACGGAAATATTGACACCGCAACCTTGAACAGATGTCACGGGAAACACCTCTGCCAAGCGAGGTGTCGTTCTCGTCTATGATATCTTCGGCTACTACCCACAGACCCTGCTGGGTGCGGACCGCCTTGCCCAGCACCTGGATGCGCTGACGCTCGTGCCGGACCTCTTCGAGGGCACCCAGGGGGACATCAACTGGCTGTCTATGGAACCTGCCGAAAGGATGCAGGCGGTCCAGAAGTTCTTGACCGAGGTGGCAGAGCCAAAGAAGAATGCGGAGAAGCTGGTGGCCATCGTTACTGAATGCAAGAAGAAATACCCGAGCATTGAGAAGTGGGGAGTCCTCGGACTCTGCTGGGGTGGAAAAGTAAGTGGGCAGCAGCAGACTTCTGGCGTACTGTGCGATGAAAGATTCAGCTAACCATCTGTTCTTACAGCTCGCGGCAATCGTCTCCGGCCCACAGTCGCTGTTTAATGTGTCCGGCCAGGCCCATCCATCGTACGTCCATACGTGTAACTGTTTTCTCGAACAACACAAGATCTAACAGACCTCCAGGTTCCTCGACACCAACGAGGCCCGCAATATGACCATTCCCCACATCGTCCTCGCATCCTACGATGAGTCCAAGGAGCAGATTGCCGACTACAAGGCTGCCTTGGAATCTAGGGCGGGCATCGCATCTGAGGTGGAGACCTACGGGACCATGTTCCACGGATGGATGGGAGCGCGCGCCAACCTCGACGATGAGGAGAACAAGAAGGAGTTCGAGAGAGGGTAAGTCATTCTCTCATTTTGAGTTGGAGAAGGGCCACTTCTGCCTTTCCCGCTTCTCTTCTGCCAACAGACTCCTCTGATTCTGACCCTCTGTCCACAGGTACAAGCAAATCGCTACATTCTTCGACAAGTACCTCTGAGTGTCAACTCATGAATAGAACACGATCCCTCTGGACGTATCTGAATTCACGCATGTTAGTACTGGCTACTACAGTGTATATAGCTGATCAATGATTTTTAAACCGACTGGAGCGATCATGCGAAGCCCAACCAGCGAAATGCTCATGCAGAAAACCAATTGAAATCCTGATGAGCAAGGAGGGGGAAAATGACCAATGCATTTTTCTGCTCGGTTTGGACATTGAATCAACTACTACAGCCTTGAAGCTCGAATCTAGCATAGCGCCAGTCGCTTCATCCACTCGATCCTAGCGGTAACTAACAGGGCAACTGCTCTTCTGCTTTGTCTTTATTTCTGATTGGAACGCAATTGTCAGCGCAGATGTGTCCTTTGGCCTTGTCTAAAACGCACCACTCTGATTATGGCCAGATTATGAATTTTCAGGTTCATTGTGTTCATCTGAGCCTGAATTATACCGAAGTGCTAAGCCGCTCGCATTTTTCTTGATTATCTGGACGTCATCAGTCACCAGCGTGCCGCCAAAAGTGAAATTCGAGATTGGCAACTTGAGGAAAAAAGTGGGAATTTACTTACAGTTTCAACATTATTCAGATAAGGCTGATGACCAGTATCTTTACGGATTGGCGTCATCTCTGGGGACAGATATAAGTAGGTGTCTAAAATCTTAATATCTGCCGCTGACAGTCTTCTCTGAATGCATTACAGTTAAAATAATAATAACAATAAAAAAGCGGCTGGAGATTAAAGATACCGACTACATCAGATCCAACCATGTATCATGCAGGAGTCCTCTGATCAAATCAGATCCGATCTCCAGGTGACAAGGCGCAGGAAACGAGGATCGAGTCCACCCTTCTGAACGGTTTTGCTCTCCAAGCTCTGCAAAGATTCCCAGGTCAATGTTCGTCTAAGCGAAAGAACCAAGTCTTACCGGGCCTTTGGACGGATCAAAACACGGACAGCCGAAGACAGAAGGAGGAGCGGCGATGACGCAGGCAGGCGGTGAAGGCCGGCAGAACGCAGGCACGGCGGCAGCGCCGTGGGCCGCCCGGCCGGAACGCGCACACGATGCCGTCATGCCGCCGCCGGCGCTTCGGAGTCCTTCAACAACAGCCCGGCGTCGCCGAGCGATCTCCCATGCCACGTCCTCGCAGCCTGCTTGCGTCGGTGGCCGCCGCGGGGCCAGCGGATTGGCGCTTGTGCGGCCTCCGCCTGCCGATCGGGCAAGACACCCAACGTTCCGTCGTCAGCGGACGCTCGGGGCCCACTGGGGATCGTCCCGACGATGGATCGGGGCTCTCAGCCCACGGTCCGCACGGCCTTTTCAGCAGGCACAGCTCACGATCCCACATGTGCCCTGATGGTCGATGACCTGCGTCTGATGTCGAGACTGCTTCCTGCCATCCACGCAGGAAACACCTCCCCTCCTCGCAGGACTCATGCCCTGTCTCACCTGCCGCCGTCGATCCTATGAGCAGAGATGTTGCTGAGGGCGTGGGACAGGTTCTCCCTGGGCGCCTCCCCGCCGGGGAGGAGGATAGTGCGCTTCCTCATTGCTTCCCTGCTCGGGGCGAGCCTCGTCCTGCTCTGGTTCAAGATCGATGAGAGTCGTGTCCTCTCCAGGTGGAATGAATACGCACTGCCTCCGCCACTCTCCCCCCAGCAGCGGTGTCATCTCGACGATGAGACGATCGAGTTTTACAAGCTCTCCAAGCCGGTCCATTACCTGCGGCGGGAGGTGATCGCGCGGCCGTCGGAGTCGAAACAGATGACACGCGAGCGCCTGGACATTCCGCTGTTCGATGTCCGCACCCCGAACACGACCGATCCGGCAACGGGGAAGCAGGTGCCGGACGCTTGCTCAGACCCAATCACAGTTGAAGTCCCGATTCCCCCCAAACGTGTGGACGCGTCACATATCATCTTTGGCGTAGCCACGACCTACGAACGGTTATACGACTCCCTGGACGGCTTTGCACACTGGGCAGGCCATTCGAATGCGCGCATTTTCGCCCTCATTGAGCCGCATGGGAAACTGTCGAAACTTCGGGCCAAGGCCCAGTCGCTGGGAATTGACTTGACCATCAAGGAGTCCGACATCGAGTACAATTCGCGCTATTTCTCGCTGCTCAGGCTGCTCCATGACAATCTCCAGGAGGGAACTCAGTGGGGCTGTGTCATTGACGACGATACGTTTTTCCTTTCCATGCCAAGGTTGGTTGAAAGGCTTAAGAGTTACGACGCAACGAAGCCTTACTACGTCGGAGGATTGTCGGAAAGCCAACCGCAAATAGGGGTCTTCGGAGTTATGGGTTTCGGTGGTGCGGGCGTCTTCCTATCCCGCCCTCTTTTGGAACAGCTGAACGACGTACACGATAAATGCCAGGAGATGAGTGGGACCGGTGACAGGAAGATTGCTCACTGCGTGTACCAGTACACGTCAACGAAGCTCACGGTGGATAATGACCTCCGCCAGCTTGACCTGATGGGCGATGCGTCGGGCTTTTTTGAGTCCGGCCGCCAGCAGCCGCTCTCCGTACATCACTGGAAATCGTGGTACCATGCAGACATGGTCAAACTGAGCGCCGTTTCTGCCGTGTGCGGCGACTCATGCTTGCTCCTGCAGTGGCGGTTCAAAGATGGCTGGGTTCTGACGAACGGGTTCTCCGTGGTCCACTACAGCGAGGAACTCCCAGACAGCGATTTCAGCATCGAGAAGACGTGGGACGACCACAATGGTGCGAACCAGGATTCGTTCCTGCACGCTCTCGGCCCGCTTCGCGCGAAAGACGAGGCCAAGTTCAGTTACCGGCTGGAAGATGCGATCGTCGAGCGCGGTCAGGTCAGGCAGTTCTACATCCATCGGGGTTTGCCCGACGGCGACCTCGTCCTGGAGCTGGTCTGGCGATCCGAGGTGCCCAAAAATGAATAAATAGATCTCGATTGGTTACGTTTTCTTTTAAAGGCTGGGGGGAGGTGGGGTAATATCTGGCGTGTTTGCCGTTCTTTGCCTTATATATGACTTCAAAAGTAATGTAATATTAATAATATTCTCCTGTCTATGTTTTTTCCCGACTGAATGATTGATTTATGTACTGGTCTTAATTTCCCATTTCTACCGACGAGATGAGGACAGACGACTCGTGACGAAATACAAGACTCTTCACAAATAAACGCTGCTTCGAATGACGGTAATGTAAAAGTCTTAAAAAGACATTTCAAACCATAATGTTCATGATATTCTACTGTACATATGGACTTTTTTTGATTTGATTTCTTCCATGCCTGCCTTTTTCATGAGACATCTATATCACACTCATGCTATCGACACTATGTAAGCACATGTAGTTATAGTACCTTACTTACATAAGTGGTTTCAAAATTGTCGATATATATCTCTCTAGTCTATTCATCTTCCATACCCAACTAATTGCTTGCCAACGTCAATAAATTAGTAATTATGTTGTGACGAGATACTTGATACAGGGTTTCTCCAGCCAACATAACCAACCAACCTGTCTCAGCCCTACATGCAGCCCTCCACCGCAGGGACCGGGCTCTATAGAATTTAATATAATAATTGGATTTCTTTTTTCTTTCAATAGATTTATGGCACTGTACTACTGTACTGTACATACATACATACATAAATATGCTATAGCTACTTTACTCACTGCAGGGATGAGGGAATATGTACCCCATATGTAGTTATTAATTCATTTCTCCACCGGGTCATCACTACCGGAAGCTATGAGGAGCTTTATACACTTCTCAGCTCCAACATAGGCAAGGCATCCTACTCCGTTCACGACGTGTTATGGTTTTCCGACTTCGGGTGTGACGGCGTGCTACCGAAGAATACGACAGCGCGATCGAGAAATCAAAGGTCGGTAGTCCCTTCTACAATGATCCAGACCCTGGTCCAGCCAGCGCCTGGCGCTGGACACATCTGAAGTTCACCTGCGAAGAGTTCGTCTACAGCATCCATACCCGCGGTATGCGTGCACAGGGATACGTTATGTGGGATCATGAACGGCTCCTAAATTGGCGATTTTTCAATTCAATGTGGACACGGCCGAATCTTCCTGACGTAGACGAGTTCCGGCGTCGTGAGCGGGACGTGGTGAAGTCTGTTAATCGAAGGAAGCTGTACAGGCAAGGTGCGAGGGGGTGGTGGAGCGAGGTTGACGAGTCTCGACTCACCTGGTATGAACGGCCGTTGGAGTGGTCGGATGATGAATTCGAGTTATTTCAAATGTGACTGGTTGATAACAGGTCCTGACTGAAAACGGATATCTAGTCTGGAAATGCTCCTCTCTTCGTTTTTTACCACAATGTTCCTGAGACTGCCTCTCCTGTTTTGGTGTTGCCATGGCTGGTATCGTTCTGTTTCTGTTCTGTTCCATTATCGTATGATATGATACTCTGGTACAGCATAGCCCCTCTAGATAAGTAAGCGTTCTCTGAAGAATTGATAAGCTTATGTGATTTCTGATACTAATTCCTACTTTACCAGCGGATGGATACCAGTTGGATGAGCAATGGGCCTCGGATTTGAACATAGTGGATGCTAGATGGTGAAAGGACAGTTATTGAACAATGTTCCGTCGGCACATTGATACAGTACTACACATGTTATTGCTATTGTCTGGAGGATGTGAGTAGACACATTAGGTAGGCGGATAGTTTGGACTCGGCGCAGTACAGTATAAGGACTATGCCCACTGCGTGCAAGGTCAGGGTCTCATACACACACAGACACACACACACACATACACAGCATAGAACCCTCTGGTAGGGGCTTATCTGTTTGGTTGATATATATGTATTAAGTACATACTGTGTCACAGCCATCACTTTGCAATGGTGCACTTTTCCCCCCTAGCAAGTACCCCCATAAGTGCAGATATTTCTCTCACAATGCAACTATTCAACAGAACTCGGGATTTCTAGGCCAGTATCTAGATAAATAAGCTGCTATGGCTGCCTCGAATACACCGCATACAACCGGCAAACCTTTTTGAACCACTGCATTATACGACATACACCCAGAGGGACATGGGTCTTTGGACCAGGGCTTGGGAGGCGGGTAGGATATGGTTCCAGTGGTGCGGTACTTCGGTAATTACCAATATAGACCTACCAACAGACCATGGAGAATTGATCCCTTTATACATCCTGGACCAGAGAAGTAAAAACATCCCGACTACCAGGTAAAGCGTAGGCAGGGTTTTACCTAGGTAGTAGCTTCCCTTCTGTGTGATATGACCAGTGAGTAACGAGTGAGTGTCAGGGCGTGCGTCGGAATTAGAAATACCCTCTTTTTTCCTTCAATTCATCTGAGAGTACGAGCAGGCATTCAAGTTGAAACCATTTTCGCGCCGTTAGATGACAGGAACGGACTCAGATTCCATGTTCCATGCCTGAGTCTAGGCCAGAGAAGAGAGTAGACTTTTATAAAAAACGAACAGGAGTATTGATGATTCGAATGATAAAATCAAAGTTTCTCGAGCATCAGTTTCACCTCTCCACCAGGAATGTACTGTGGGGTATAATTGCAAACAAAGTGCGGTGGAAAGAGACACCGTTCTGAGACTTTTGGTAAGGAGACCAGGAGGATTTGTCGTAGTTAAGAGAACTATGCGTTCAGTTGAAACGCAAGGGAATGTGCCTGTTACTGCTATCATCCTTGTCAAGTTTAATAGACAAACGAGGTTAGATTCTTAGGTGTTGTGCACATGTCAAATATTCTCATAGACAGAGAAAATAAGGCGAATGAGTCGAGAAAGCATCTTCTGGTTGTTATATTCGACAGTTGGAAGGGATTTTGAACCTAATTCTAGATTTCAAGTCAAAGAGAAAGGCTGCTAAAGAGGTATTCCTGAAATGACATCCAGAGCCCTTCCACTCATCATGTCGTTCTCTTCAACCTCTTCTTGAACATCTTCCAATGTAGAGATCGATTCCAAAGTCCTTTTCCTTATATTAATCGCAGATGTGTCATCTGACATGTTCGGTAAAAAGTTACTTAATGTCGTGGGAGAGTCGAGCTTCAGCATACTCTTGGAACGCTCTAGCAGCGCTGGAAAGAGATACGACTGAGATCCACGAATTTTCGACAAGATGTTCAGAATACCCCATAGCAAGTCTCTCGGGTCAGCAATGGACGCGGCCAGACGTTGCGTGGCTGCAGATCGTAGAAAATGGGCAACGTCTGCGATAGATGAACCCATATCGAAAAGTTTTTGCTCCTGTAGGCATTAGCATAAGACTCGCTGTAACACGAACGAATGCCTACCATTCCAATACCATGAGCGTCCATTGCACCCTGCGACACAGAACCTATAACATCCAAAACCGTCTTTCCAACCAAGACGGGCAGATGGAATGGAAGTACAGCGTCTCCCCTATTTGCCTGTTTGGAGGGGCAACTCATAGAAAGCTTCCACATCATGGCTTGGAGCCATTGCTGCGTCACTAAAATATCGACTTTTTGAATTTCTATCACTCCAGCAAGAGAGATTGGTCTGCATAGCTCAGACTGTATTGATCCGGTTGGAGGGGCCTTGGAAAATTCATCATTGCAACCAACAGAGACCCAGTCATAAAGATCAGGCTTGAGTTTTTCGAATATATTTATGAGATTAAGGAAGCCGTATGTCAAAATCGGGTCATCGGAATAGAGGACTGCAGGCTTGTGTATGGAGCTGCGCAGCATTACGGGTTTTGTCCGTTGGAGGGCGTATGCTCTGAGACGTGTTAGAAGCTAGCACACCAGTTTGCTCGTTTAGCTTCGTCACGCGTACCTCTCTGTGACAAAGAGCAACCAAAATACTCGCCTCTTCTCTTCCGCTTCCTCCGAGTCCATATTAGAGTATGTGGATTCTCGATGAAGGCCAAGAGTATGCGCCATTGAGATACTCTGGCAAAGGTAAAACCACGCATGGTCTTGTTTATCCAAATTACCATAAGCGGCAAACAAGAAAAAAGAAGTCAATAAAGTTTCGACATTCACGTTCTCAATTACATCATATTCCTCTCGAGCTCTCACGGCTTCTGATAACAGTGCCTCTCCGGACATTAGAGAGCTTCCATCAGCGGTTGCGTTCCTATGGGAAGAGTTCGAAACAGGATCAGCGCCGTCCAATTTGAGCTGTATGTGTGTCGCAGCACATAAAGCTGCCATAAATGCGTATCGCTGCGGTGATAGGCTTTCGGGATCCTGGCTGTCCAGCAGCAGTTGCTCCGTTCGCACAACGGGCATGATGGGAAAGAGGTATTTCAAGTAGACGTTGACATGAGCGAGTACTATAGGCGAAGATAATCGTCTCGCATATGGACGCACTTGGTTGCCTCCAGGCTCAGACTGCGAGTCTGTCGAGCCCGGTGATGAGACCAGCTCGTGTGGCGAGTTTCTCCAACATGGCGCATAGCAGCCTGCCGGGGCTTGGCCATCTGCGGTAGGGAACGCTGGTAACGCCGGAGAGTTCTGCTTGTAACGACAGACATCAGAGAGTCCATTGATTCCCACCTCATATAGGTGGCGGTGGCCTGCCGTCCTGTGATACTGGGCAGAGAGCGGATGAAGAGGAGCGAGAGGATAGAGCGTACGAAACTTGGGGCCCTTGCGCTGGAGAATATCTCTGTAGGAGCATGAAAGAAGCAGGCGCTTGCACTTGTCACAAGGATTGGCCCGATTGCACTTGATCTTTCGTCGGCGACAATTATCGCAAGCCTGTTTCGCCGTCTTCTTCTCAGCTGCGGGCGAGTCCATTGAGACTTCTGCAGAAGAGAGGGAGGGACACGATGGACAGAGAGAGAGCGCGGGCTCCGGATATCATGTTATCAACCCCAGAACAGATCCAGAAGCAGTGATGGAGGGCAATGTTTTTCTCAGCCTCCAGGCACCACAGGATCCGCCTTGAGCAAGCTGCATCGTTGGTCGAGATGGGAGACCCGGGGAATGTTCGGAAGGAGGAAAAGCGCATCACGATCCCCGCGCTTGCACGTGGAGATCAACCCCGTGGGCGTCTGCCGTCTGGGGATGTCACGTCGCTATGCTTGTCGACCAGCTCCCCCCGTCGCACTGTCTAACGGCTGATCTCTTCCAGCTTCTTCCGTCTCGCCCTTATCCTTATCTGTTCACCGGCTCATGCAGCTACTCTCCTGGGCTAGCGGTACGCTGCTCAGGTGCTAGTACAGGTAACCTCTACTGCAGTGGCGGAAGGTGATCGAGACATACCCTCACAACGATTGAACGCATTTCCCAGAATTCTATTCAACTCATCGTGCTTGCATGCTGCTGAATCTTGTGATAGAGCAACGAGCAAGAATATCAGCTTTCTCTCATGCATATTGTGAGTACCACCAAGTCATCTTGGTCCCGGACCGAACTGGGTTGGCACAATGTATGGCCACGAGCTGCTGCTTCTCTACAATGTGCTATGGGGCTTGGCTGTCTCACTAACTCTATTCCCAGCCTCTGGACGCCTAGCAGACCTCCAATCGAGACGCGGAGCTCTCAAATTGACTTTCCCACGAGTCGCTAGTCTTATAAATATATTTATTAATCAACAATGATCCCGAATCACGCTCTGTTGAGTGCGTCAGCTTTACTTTCATGAAGCTCAGGGAGAGCGGTTCTTCAAGGATAACAACGCCATAAATATGCTGGTGCCAAGGCGTTGCTGCCCGACATAGGTCAAAGCTCAAGCAAGCAGGGTATAACGGTCGCATTAAATCACTCGTTCAGGATGCAACATCGTGAGGGCTTCGTGTCTATTTGCCTTTTTACGGCTATACCATCAATTCATCCAGCCTACTCCGTACACAAATCTGATACTACTTTCAACTTGGGAGGCCGAGAAGCGGCCCTCCCCTGATCATCACCGTGCAGGGCAGACCGTGGCTCAGGAGCGCACTTCCCCGCATTATTTTATGCAGTATGGTGTGGCAGCATCCTTCGATCTGCTTCGATCACACTTCCATCGCAAGGCACGTCAGCTCGTTCCTGTTATATGTGGGAAGACCTCTCGAGTCATGCACAGACAGCATGACGGGCTTCTGCGTGGCAGGGGGCTTTGACGTTCGTTTGTATCTGGCCTCACGGCTGTCAATGAGCTAGTCTGATCCAGGTCGCATGTCGCTACAAAGCCAGTACCAGATATGGTCAGTAGTCAGCCAAGTTGAAACCCTAACTTATTGACCACTTCTCATAGCGCACAAAGGCTGTTGCGACAAGCTTATCCAACGCATCCAGTTCTTTCTCACCCTTCTTCTGGGTTCCTGGGGAACTAGAGAATAGGGATTCCGATTCAGTTATGAAAATTCACTAATCGAAATCCTCAGGACAGTCTGAAGAATATGACTGATGCAAGTTCCTTCTTGAGAGAATCGGAAAAATCTGCCGCGAAAACCGTGTCTTGTCGGAGACAGGATTATCGGTTTCGAAGAGGGGCTGCTTGCACTAGGAGACATCTACTCCGTGCCGCACCCGAAGCACTTCAAGAACAGAACAATAACGAATTCGGCAGGCCACTCGACACGGCCTACGTGAGTCGGAGCATCGGCCAGAACAGATTAGTTGATATATCGAGAGGCCGATGTTTGCAGAACCCAGGGATCGGTCAATTGTCGGCGGTTTAACCAATCATCGTAACGAGACGTCTGGGGTACCCGAACATCCCGGAGCAGAACACAGACCCTCCGGGGAGCACCAATCTCCACAGTGCACTGTCTGTGGAGAACTCTATACGGACTCCTGACATCCCGGATAGATTGAAACAATGTTTCCGAACAGCTCCCGAACAGCTACCATTACTAGTTGCAACGATATCTCTTCTATTCTAGACGGTCGTTTGAAGTAGGCTGCAAGGTACATTATCTTGTGAGGCATATGGAAATCAAGTTCCAGTTGCATGCCTGGAAAAGTTCCTTCGCCGTTATGGGGAGAGCGCGATATATGGGGGTTGGTTGATGAGTCCTTGTCGCAACCAATCTCTGGACGTCAACTTCCCCACTCGATCTGGCCACCCCGCAAGGAGCTTCAAGGTTAGCATCGGCGAGAAATGACGACCCTTCTTGTGGAGATCGAACCTTGGAAGTGATGTACAGTCGTACCGCAGGTCGTGCAACTGTCTCTGACAACGGGACGGGCCGAATAAGCCTTAGCCCTCGCGATGCAAGCGGTATAAGAACCACAGGATGCCGGGTCAGGGTCCTGGATTGTCAGTTGTCACTCTGAGCACCACCACGATACAACGATTTTGACACTGTGGTCATAGCAACATGCTCAGCTTCGCGGCTGTTTTGGCCAGCGCCTGGCTCCCACTGGCGTTGGGCGCTGCCGTTACGCCTATCCCTAGCACGACGGCGACATCGGCCACTGCACAATTTACCGTCCCTGCATCGGCAGACGAAGGTGCGCAGTTGATTGCGAACATCGACGATCCAGAAGCCGTCAACGCCCAGACTGTTTGTCCCGGATATATTGCATCAAACATTCAAAATACGGCGTTTGGCTTCACAGCCACGCTGAAGCTTGCTGGTGAAGCTTGCAATATATACGGCACAGATGTGGAATTGTTGAATCTCACAGTCGAATACCAATCTACCGATCGGCTGAACATCAACATCGTCCCGACTCATATCGATGCTTCAAATGAGTCGTATTACTTGCTCTCGGAGAATGTCGTCCCCAAGCCAACTGCTGATGCGAATGCGTCACCCCCAAAGAGTGATTTCATCGTGACATGGTCGAACGATCCATCTTTCAACTTCAAGGTTGTCCGTAAAGCTACCGGGGATATTCTTTTCGATACAGAGGGCTCTACTCTGGTGTTTGAGAACCAGTTCATCGAGTTCGTGAGCTCTTTGCCCGAGAACTATAATCTCTATGGGCTGGGAGAGCGTATACATGGGCTGCGGCTGGGCAATAATTTTACTGCAACGACATACGCGGCCGATGCTGCGGACCCCATTGACCGGTAAGTATCCTATAACCCCCTCTGCGAGTGTTTCTGTACCTCAATACCGAAAGTAAGTGTAAAAGCTAACTTTCTGTTCAGAAACATCTACGGAACTCATCCATTCTATCTGGACACTCGATATTATGACGTGGATCCGGTTCGTGGGACTTACAATCTGGTCACGAGCCACGAAATCGATCAGTCAAAGGAATATGTGTCTTTCTCTCATGGCGTCTTTCTGAGGAACGCCCATGGTCAGGAGGTTCTTCTGCGCCCTCAGTCACTCACGTGGCGAACCCTAGGCGGCAGCATCGATTTGTACTTCTACTCGGGTCCATCACAGCAGGAGGTCACCAAGAGTTACCAGATAAGCACGGTTGGATTGCCTGCGATGCAGCAGTATTTTACCTTGGGTTTTCATCAATGTCGCTGGGGTTATAGGAACTGGTCAGAATTGGCGGACGTCGTCGCTGCGTTCGAGAGATTTGAGATCCCTCTGGACAACATTTGGTAAGTTGAACGATTATCATTGGAAAACGGTTCTAACAATCGTGTCCATAAATAGGACCGATATTGACTACATGAAGCTCTATCGCGACTTCGAGAACGACCCAGACCGATTTTCTTACAGCGAGGGCGAGAAATTCCTCGAGAAGCTGCACCAGGATGGGCGGCACTGGATTCCAATTGTTGATTCGGCAATTTATATTCCAAACCCGGAAAATGCGTCTGATGCGTAAGTGATCCTTCTGGACAATACTTCCGTGATCGAAAGTGAATACTTAAACACTTTAATTAGATACGATACCTATGCAAGGGGCGAAGCGGATGGTGTTTGGATGAGAAACCCAGATGGGAGTGTCTATATCGGAGCCGTCTGGCCTGGCTACACGGTCTTTCCCGACTGGCATAATCCAAAAGCAAACGACTTTTGGACAAACGAGCTCGTGACATGGTACCAGAAAGTGAAGTTCGACGGAATCTGGATAGACATGAGCGAGGTCTCGTCGTTCTGTGTTGGCAGTTGTGGTTCTAACAATCTCACTCTGAACCCTGTCCACCCACCGTTTCTACTTCCGGGAGAGCCGGGAAACATTATCTATGACTACCCAGAGGGCTTCAATATCACAAACGCCACCGAGGCTGCCTCTGCTTCGGCAGCGTCCTCCAGCCAGGCTGCAGCGACATCGACTGCAACTACCTCTATGACGACCACCTACCTGCGAACCACTCCCACGCCTGGAATGCGTGATATCAACCACCCTCCTTATGTGATCAATCATGTGCAAACTGGTCATGATCTCGCGGTTCACGCAGTCTCGCCTAACGCGACTCATATTGATGGTGTCCAGGAGTATGACGTGCACAACCTCTGGGGTCACCAGATCCTAAATGCTACCTACCACGGTCTACTCAAAATCTGGCCTGACAAGCGGCCGTTCATCATCGGCCGTTCAACCTTCGCCGGCAGTGGTAAATGGGCCGGTCATTGGGGTGGTGATAACGCGTCTCTGTGGGCATACATGTACTTCTCCATCTCACAGGCTCTATCCTTCTCTCTTTTTGGCATTCCGATGTTCGGAGTTGACACTTGTGGTTTTAACGGCAATTCCGACATGGAGCTCTGCAACCGCTGGATGCAGCTCTCCGCATTCTTCCCATTCTACCGCAACCACAACGTCCTCTCCGCTATCCCTCAGGAACCATATGTTTGGGCTTCTGTCATCGAAGCATCCAAGGCCGCCATGAAGATACGCTACGCACTTCTGCCTTATATCTACACCTTGATGTATCTTGCCCATAGTACTGGATCGACCGTGATGCGTGCTCTGTCTTGGGAATTCCCCAATGATCCCTCCCTTGCCGCTGTTGAGACCCAGTTCCTGCTTGGTCCGTCTCTGATGGTCGTTCCTGTCCTCGAGCCCCAGGTGGACTATGTCAAAGGCGTCTTCCCTGGAGTCGGAAGGGGCGAAGTTTGGTACGACTGGTACACTCAGACCGCTGTTGACGCGGAGCCCGGGGTCAACACAACCATTCCCGCGCCACTGGGACACATCCCCGTCTTCGTGCGCGGTGGCAGCGTTCTCCCCATGCAAGAGCCGGCCCTGACGACCCGGGACGCTCGAAACACTCCTTGGGCGTTGCTGGCGGCTCTCAACGGCGATGGTACCGCCTCGGGCCAGCTGTACGTTGACGACGGAGAGAGCCTCCACCCGGATGCGACGCTCAATGTCGACTTCTCGGCCGCCAATTCAAGCCTCGCCGCGTCGGGCCGTGGGTCGTTCAAGGACACCAACCCTCTCGCGAATGTCACGGTCCTGGGTGTCACGACTGCTCCGTCGGCGGTTACACTGAACGACGAGCCTGTCCCAGTTGAGTCAGTATCATACAACGCGACCTCGAAGGTCCTGTTCGTGGGAGGACTACAGGATCTCACCAAGGAAGGAGCCTGGTGCAAGGACTGGGTCTTGAGATGGTAAAAGCACTCTATGTAAGCAATTTATATCCGATGTGCCGTGGTGAATTGATCTGCGGGGTATCGCACATTTTCCATCTGCATTATTTCCAAACATCGGATCTATTGCACTTTTAGAGCAGATAGATAACACTTCTATTTGCCTCTATGTTGCTTCTTTTAAAACCAAAGATTGTCTATTATATTCAAAAAAAGTGTCATCATGTGGTGTACATACAGGCAATCCGCATACGGCATATATAGCAACGTTGCTTTGTCCTCTTACGCTGCACCTGTGCAATCCCACTTATACCAAAATGTTCGTTACACTTTTACATCCCTGCTCAGCTGCTTCGTATGTAGACCGCTATTTTCTACCCATGTGATCCTGGAGCTATCTGACGTAATTAGACATTTAGGTAAGATGGATAGGTAACGGACCTTATGTGAGGTCAGACCAGAGCTTAATATGACAAAAGTAGACGTAACGAAGATTTTGACATACTGCCTATCCATCTACCTATGGAACTTTTGTCTTCCTAAATACCTAGTCAGTATGCTAGCTTCCTGAAAATACTGTCCCCATGAGGCGTTATTTTTTCTCCAACTTTTAGATAAATGCCAGTCACGACCCCAAGTCACATATCCAATCATCTCAAAGCGCTACATCCCATCTCCTCATATTATCAACCATCACCCATCACCATCATCTCCAGCTATCGTTCACCGTCGCCGTCGTCACCCCACAGGCCTTCGGCACCGTATACGACCGATTCGGATCACTCTCCCACACCACGCTTCCGTCAGTCTCCTTCTTGATATACTTGTACTCGAAGCTCGTCCCCGCCGGCAGCGACACCGTCACATACCACAGCGGATCGCTGCTCGTGTACCGGTCCGCGCTCAGTGCGACGGCGGAGTTGGTATCCCACGACCCGAGCGCGGAGATCGAGCCGACGAGGAAGACGTTCTCGCCCCAGACGGTGGTGACGCGCTCGTTGAACGTAACTGCCACGGCGGTGGGCGCTGCCGTGCATGGTGTACTTGTCGCCGTCGCGGTTGCGGTTGTGGTCGCTTCGCCCGGCCAGACGGTGTTCGTGGCCGTGCTGTAGGGCCCCGTGGCGGAGGTCGCGGAGCAGACGGCGGGCACGCTGTCGGCGGACGGCGCATCCCAGGATGCGGGGACGACGGCGCTTCGACGCGCGGCGGCGGTCAAGAGAGCTGCGTAGGACCAGGTCAGGTCCGCGGCGGAGAGGGGGGTGCCGTCGTTGCGGGAGAATTGCTCCGCGAGGGCGCCGGAGGAGGGTGTGTATTTTTGCTGGTGATGTCTACAATCAGCATATACCGTCCGATTGATCAAGTGCAGGCTGATAAAGGGGTGAGTAGGTATATATATATAGCCAGGGAACTTACCGCCACGCTCATATATCCGTCCGCGTACGCCTTTACCGCCGCAACGATGTCTTGATAAGTCGAGGAGGAGGAGGCATACGTCCCAACGGCCGCAGAGGGATAGACATCCCGGAAGAAAGGCAAGCTCACGTCCGTGATGGTGAGCTGGCCCGCCCGATCCCACTGGTACAGCGCATCGTAGAGCTGCTCCGCGGCGGCCAACGTGCACAGGTACCACGGATTCCCGCCCTGATAGACGTCCTCGGCGTACCGGCCCACGGCGACCGCCTGTCCCTGCGCGATGCCCGAGTTGATGCTGTAGATGGACCGGAACGAGTCCGTCACGGCCTTGTGGTTCGCCAGGGCCCGCGCCGAGCAGGGCTGGAAGGTCGCGTCGTCGCACCCGGCCTCGGGGTCGAACGTGTGGATGCTGCCCAGGATGGTGTTGGTGTCCTTGCCCGTGCGGCCGCCGCCGAAGTTGGCCAGGATGTACGAGCCCGTCCAGTAGGACTGCAGGAAGCAGAGGACCTGCGGCGCTTGGGAGACGCAGTTGGAGCAGCTGTGGCCGAGTTGCTGGGCGAGGGCGTTGCCCTCCACGAGGGCGCGGTGCTGCACGGCGGTGGTGAAGAAGGAGGAGCCTTGGACTTCTTCCCAGAGGTCTGTGTGGATCCCGTTAGATATGATTTCATTTATATGAGAGATATATGACTGTATATACCAAATCCGGTCGAGTTCCAGTACTGCGTCACATATGACAGATCGTTTTGGACAATTGGCCACACGATCGAGTCCGCTAGGTCTGATTGTCCATTCGCCTGAAATAAGGTCCACCGTTAGCTACACAAAGTTGATAACAGCTGGAAATCACACTTACAATAAGCCACTTCGCATAGGCAATCATCGCCGTGGCCCTCAACGCCGGCCCGTCCCGTTGAGGACGGCCCCAGGCGCCCGTGAACTGCGTCAAGTCGACATTGAACTTTGGCTCTCCGAGACCCCCAGTGGAGAGACCGCCGGAAGGATTTGACACCGTCTGCAGGTAGGCTTGCGAGCTGATGTAGTCTCGGATCTCCGATTCCAGATCGGTGTTGCCGGCGATGAAGGCGTCGACCAGGCATTTGATGGTGAGAGCGGCGTCCCGGGTCCAGGTGTAGAAGTCTGGATGTTATATCAGTCAGTGCAAAGTTCTAATTAATTCACTCAAAAGAGAAAACGCGGCATGTATGCAATCTTTCTTTATTGACTGAACTCACAGTCAGGATTGCTTTTGCTCGGACTCGCAATGACAACGCCGGATTTTGCGCCCGCTGCCTTGGCCCCATCAGCTCCGATGTTGTCCAGGACACCCTGGAGAGCGTAAGGGGTCTCCGTTGCGAGCCATTGATCCAGAGAGCCACTCGCCCGCGGGAGAACCGGGGCAGAGGGAGCAGCGATTGCTGCTTGGACGAGGCCAAGTGTGCGAAGGGAGAGAGTCAGGAAACTTTTCACCATGGCTGTCTTCAAACAAGACAGATCATAGATGCAGAAAGAACTGCGGTGGCAGGTCTAGTTCTTCCATCCTGAGATCCATGGTGGTTTATATATCAGTGCTGGACGACGAAATAGAAATAAATCCACCAAGTGTGCCGTAGCCAAGACGCACGAGAGGCTTTGCCTTTCACATGCAGGCAAAAAAAATCTCATCAATCAGACCATGACAAATTGCCTGTACGTAATAAATCTCCGAAGTTCCTCCTGTCGTGAAGGTACAGGACAAAAGGGGGGCGTCTCAAACGCGGAGATTTTACTCCTCGTAGCGTCCGCCCCCTGTCAGTCTTTTTCGGCTTGCTCACAAGGCGCAAAGAGTGGAGCCAGATACGTCAATACAAACATGACAGAATCTTTTCTCCACTTTGCCCAATGGCATTATAACAGGATTGCTATAAGCCTCGGCAGCGTCGAAGCGGTGTTGTATTCGCCCGAAGCTTGGCCAACTCCTCCGACAGTTTCCCGTCCCCTGCATGCGCTTGCTTGCTGCGCCATACGGGTTTTTTGTTTGCCCCCCTCGAGAGGCGCTGGTTCTCACTAGAGATGCCTCTAAGGAAGGATAATGGGTCATATCCCGCTCCGTTGACCGTTGCAGTCACGATGTCCGATCTTGCATGTGTCCCGGGCCGGGGTGATAGGCTTCTCCACAAGTCCCGCATCCCGCATCCCGCATCTCATGCACCCCGCCTTTCCCGGACAGGGGTGGGTTGATTTCCCGCACAAACAGCATCGTGTCGAGCTTTTGACTGGACAGGCAGGACACCCAATTTCCCTTAGGCTTTGCTGATTTCTTGAAAAAAAAAATGAACTCGGATGACCGTGACTCTGTCGATCGTGGTTACGTTTCCCGCAATGTCGAATGTCCTAGGGGCATTTTATATAAAATGGCTCGGAGGGCCTCGCATGAGCGCCCTTTGGAGAAGTTCTCTATTTATCAAACAATACACTCGTAAATCTGTCCTGACGGATATCCAACATGCATCTTGGATCATTCTCATTCTCAGTCATTTCTGCTTTCCTGGCTGGAACCGCCCTCGCGGCCACGCCAGCCCAATGGCGCTCTCGATCAGTATACTTCCTTCTGACGGACAGGTTTGCAAGGAGTGATGGGTCAACCACCGCTGCCTGTGACACCAGTGCAAGGGTATGTTCTTTTATACTTGCCAGTTTTATTTTGCTTGAAATTTAGGCATTAAGGAGTATTTCTAACGCTTGAACCAGCAATACTGCGGCGGAACTTGGCAGGGGATAATCGACCATGTCTGTGAACCATCTCGAACGTCAAACGGTGAAAACCTTCCTAATTTTTACATCTGTAGCTCGACTATATCCAAGGAATGGGATTCACTGCTATTTGGATTTCCCCCGTCACCGAACAGCTGCCTCAGGATACGGGAGATGGGACAGCGTATCATGGCTACTGGCAGCAAGATATGTAAGTTTAAAATGGACAGATGTCCTTTACTTCCTGAACGAGACAGATTGCAACCAATTCTACCTCTTTGTTTTATGGATAGCAGGCTAACCAGCGCAGTTACTCCCTGAATCCCAACTTTGGCACAGCCGACGACCTCCGCGCGCTCGCAGACGCTCTCCATGCACGCGGAATGTACCTCATGGTCGACGTCGTAGCCAACCATATGGTGAGTGGAGCTCGTATCCATCTATAGATGCAAATGTATACTCCGCCAGAGCAAACTATATTGATGAATGATATCAGGGATACGCCGGCCCGGGGAACTCTGTCGACTACAGCGTCTTCAACCCCTTCAACAAACAGGAATACTTCCACCCCTACTGCGAGATAACCAACTACGACGACCAATCCAACGTCGAGAATTGCTGGCTCGGAGACACAATAGTCTCACTGCCCGATCTGAATACGGCCAGGTCGGATGTAGAGGATATATGGTACAGTTGGGTGAGGGCTCTGGTGTCGAACTACTCGGGTAAGGCTTTTTAACTCTCCCTACAGTAGTAGTAACGTTACTCGCTGTCTTCCTCCCATTCACCGCGGGTGACCCCCCCCCTTTCTCCCCAAAACGGTCCTCTCTTCCCCCAGCCAACGCAGCCAACGCAGCCAACCCGGCACCCTCCCGGCCTTTTCTGGGTTACTTTTCACTTTTTCCTCTCCCCTAGCACCCGAACCCGTGGCGGGTGGCCTAGTTGGTTGGCTTCTAGCCAAGACTCCTTAAGGCCATGCACATCAGGGGCCGCTCCTTCGGTGTCGACCACCCGAAAAACGTCACGGGTTCACTTTTTGCCTTGGTTGTTTTATCTATTTATTTTTCTTTTGTTTTATCGTAAGATTTTTACGTGTCTGGGAAAACATAGTATAGGATCACACTAATCATATACATCAAATGAATGAAAAACAGTCGACGGCCTCCGCATCGACACCGTCAAACACGTCCAGAAGGACTTCTGGCCCGGCTACAACGACGCCGCGGGCGTCTACTGCGTGGGCGAGGTGTTCGACGGTGACCCCAGCTACACCTGCGACTACCAGAACTATCTGGATGGGGTGCTGAACTATCCGATGTGAGTCGTAAGCCCTTCATTGGAGTCCACTCACTTCCTTTTTAATCTTTTGACATTTAACCTTACTATATATAAACAAGCTATGATCTCTCCTCTTGAACGCAATAATGGCTGACGTCTGTGTACGATTGTTGCACGCGCAGGTACTACCCCCTCCTCAGAGCGTTCTCCTCCACGAGCGGCAGCATCAGCGACCTGTACAACATGATCAACACGGTGAAGTCGCAGTGCGCGGATTCGACGCTCCTGGGTACCTTTGTCGAGAACCATGACGTGCCGAGGTTTGCTTCGTAGGTCTACCAGTTCCT
>Ga0207767_1000123_pt1 | contig 67451 bp, 45 predicted proteins | sample HigsolmetaGSP17D_FD_184845 | JGI IMG/M metagenome (GOLD analysis project Ga0207767, IMG submission 184845) | High solid enriched microbial communities from the Joint BioEnergy Institute, USA - SP1-7-D (SPAdes) | ecosystem: Engineered > Bioreactor > SSF (Solid state fermentation) > Aerobic >... | reverse complement strand
GCCCCGCCGCCGCTGCCGCTCTACCAGCAGATGCTGGCGGGCGCCGCGGCGGGCGTCAGCTACAACTTCATCTTCTACCCGGCCGACACGATCAAGTCGCGGATGCAGACGGAGGACGTGTCGCTCTCCGGCGCCCGGCGGACCTTCTGGAGCGTCGGCAAGGCCCTGTGGCAGCAGCACGGCCTCAAGGGCCTGTACCGGGGGTGCGGCATCACCGTCGGACGCTCCGCGCCCAGCTCGGCCTTTATCTTCTCCACTTACGAGGGGCTGCGGTACTACCTGGGATAGAGGATAGACGATTCGAGCACACAGATGCTCGCTCTTTCTTTCTTTGGTTTTTTATTTTCTCTTTTTAATTCCTGGGGCACATCTTCTATTTTTTGTCCTCTGCATCGTTGCAAAGAGCCATGAAGTTCCTGTATATGTTCGATGCTAGTTAGCTAGGGTTTGGATGAAACAAAAAGGCGTTTGGGCGCTGTTGTTAGACAAAAGCGGGCGGCGACTCGCATTCTGTCGATAGAAGAAAATACAGAAATATCTCTGGGCCTCACGCGTGTTTGGTGCCATGCTTGTGTATCTTGTTTTCGATTGTTGGTAAGGGGTGGATCGAGATCGGGCCCGTCGGAGAGACGGGGAAGCTTGAGAGACATGGCTTTCCATGTAACTAACACACCGCAACGTGGAAACGCCACGCAGACGGGCCCCTCGTAAGTGGACAGGAAATAAAGAACGATCTGTAGCACGCCAGCAGGGTTGTTTCTTTTGCTCTGCCAATTCGTTCTCTTCTTCGCGCCCCTCCGCCAGCCACTCCAGACCCCGTCCACACCGACCTCTCCCACCATGGCCCCGTCGCCCGTCACGCCCGCCGAGCTGGAGATCCTCTCCACCAAGGCCATCGCCGCCAAGGCCACCGCATACTGTGAGTAGATACATCGTTCCGTTTGCGAATCTACGCAGTGTGATGAAAACCCGCTGCTGACCTTCTGCAGGCCCCTACTCCAAGTTCCGCGTTGGCGCCTGCCTCCTCACCGAGCAGGGCGAGTACATCTCCGGCGCCAACGTCGAGAACGCCTCGTACCCCGTCGGCATCTGCGCCGAGCGCGTGGCCTTTGGGGCGGCTGTTGTATGTCCTTTTTCTCTCTCTCTATATATACATATATTATATGGATGTATTCTGAGTGTCTAAACAGGTAGCTGGCCACAAGGACTTCAAGGCCATCGCCGTCGCGACCGACATCAAGCCCGCCGCCTCGCCGTGCGGCATGTGCAGGCAGTTGTATGCTTCCATTTTGTTTCCCATTTTCTTTCCTTTTCTTTATCAGCCCAGTCAACAGCGTCTTTACTGACGTGATCTGATTCTGATATGATGACATGATAGCATGCGCGAGTTCACCACCCCCTCCTTCCCTGTGTACATGTACGACATCGACGGCAAGTACACCGTCAAGACCATGGGAGAGGTCTGTCCTTCTACTCTGCACTGACATGCATATACTAGTATATATCTACAGATTAATGCTGACGCATCGACAGCTCCTCCCCGACTCGTTCGGACCCGATGACCTGCCCAAGACTTCGTAGCCGCAGTCTCTAGGCGCAGGTTGGTACCGAATGTCAATACATGCATACTTCTTCCTGTGTATGCACCTAGGTATGTACAATAATGTACCCTGTAGGTACCGGATGACAAGGCAAGGCAAGTCGGGTAGATTAACCAGACAAGGAGATAGACTCGGTTCACATCACAGGATAGACTAGAGTTGAGCTGGCTGGGTGACCGAGTGACTGACTGACCAAACGATGGGCCTTGTTCAGGTGTAGATTACTTCCTTTTTTTTTAAAAAAAGATTCCTCATTCCTGTTGGATAGAAGCAGAGTCTTCGGCGTGTGTGCATGTGTCAAGTAATAGAGGATATAGAATAGTACTGTAGAAGCAGAAGCAACTCGTTCCAGGTCCAGATGACGGTAAGCCAGCTAATTAAATTAACAACGATAATAATAAGAATGTTCTAAGTGACTGGCACAGCAAGTTCGATACACAGGTAGATACCTATGATATGTCCATATCCCACATATCCACCAGATAGGCCATCGACCTAACCTACCGTATATATATAATACTTTGTATTCAGCTATAGCACGCCAGGCGTTCTTGGACCACCCATCTACCACTACCCGCATAGGTCCGTCCAGGGTCCTACATGCCTGCATCCGAGATAATTGATCAGTTCTGTTAAGTATACCTGCTTCTTTATCAGGATTGTCTCAGGATGTCGGGTGGCAGCATGACCCACAATAAAGGTTAAAAGAGTTAGATAAAGCTTCTGGAAAGATCTCAGACATGTCAAAGAAGACTAATCACAGATGAATATGGCTCTGTCCTAATCTTCATTGTTCTTCATCACCTCATCATAGATAATAGCTAGTCCGCTATTCATTGATCTGTTCATCCCAAAGTCTCACCCTGTTTACCCGTTTAGTCATACTCTTCAGAAACAGGTGAGCCTTCAAGAATGAAAGACGGGGCCCTTACTTGACTGCTTACTCATCAAATGGAAGAAAGTTGGCCATGCTAGAAACCTATCTATGTATTCCATGTGCGAATAATAGCTGCCACATGTACGTAGATATGTAGATATGTAGATAGATAGAGAGATGCCTAACCGCGTGATGCGACGCTCCAATGCACGACATAAAGGATCTAACAAGCCGAATCCAAGCAGCAACAACTCTCCTTCTGTGCATGTTGTGCCCTGTAGACGCCCGAGAAGCTTCTAGTAATTCTTATCTTACCACACACCCTCTCTGTCGCTTTATCTAGACAGCTAGTCTAGCTTCATATTAATTCGTTATCCCAAAGCCTCTCTGTTTACTTGTTCGACCCCTTCATTTCCCTTTGCCCGTATCCATTGCGGGAAAGTATCTTGCTTGATTGCTGCTGATAGATGGACTGGAAATCTACCTTAGGTAGATACCTAGTCTACATTATATATGTAGTACATACCCCGGAGAGCATCCAAGGATGTTAGATACTGTTTTTGTTGAGCCGTCAGAAAAGCATCTTTGAATTCAGCAGAGAGGCACAAGCTCTCGTAGGCATGGCGGAAGAAGAAGCAGCAGCAGCTTGAAGGGCAGATGCCCTCCAGTCCATGTATACGACGTATATGTACCGTATATCTAATAAAGGTTTTTAGATTTGCAATATATCGATCACATGGATAACAGAGCATGGATGGCAGTAAATGGTAGTTGAGCAAAAAAAAAAAAAATATCACAGTACCAGTTTGTCTTGCAAGTTTTCAACCTTATATGCTCCAACACGCACCCCCCTGCAAGGTTGGAAGCTTGCTCAATGCTAACACTGAGGTTGTGTTTACCCTCTCAGAGGTCACCATCACTCTCTGTGCCACTTAATGCCAGGGTTTCACACCTGCAGGATCCCCATCTCTCGCTGGGGTCAGCTGTCCTCTGGCTGGCTGACCGGGGTTTTACCAGAAAGATTGCAGGAAGTGGCAATCATTCATTCCTCTAGCAAAACCGGTCTCATGACCTATTGAAGAACATTTTTTTTGGTATAAGGTCAAAAACTTGCAAGACAAATTGACAACCGACAGTATTCAAGAGAATTCGAGCTACAAAGGCATCTGCAGACTGAAACTTCAGTGCAGAGAACTGTTCGTTCTCTCTCAGAGGATATGCAACCTCACATAACATGAAGATGTCAGTCTTGGGCAAGCTTTCAACCTTTTATAGGGGCATGTTGAAGTATACAAGGTTGAAAACTTGCAACTGGTAATGTTGTCTTTTGGTTCAACAGTAGTTAGTATCGGGTACTGCTGGGATGATATCTCTCTGGTTTCTACTACTTTGCTGTATGTAACCTTGCCCAGGGAGCTACACATCGACCAATGCACCAAGCAAGTCGATTACTGTCACCTAAAATCGTAGACATCTCTGACATTCGACACACCGAATCTGTTCCATACCGTTTCTATCTCTACCCGTCTTCCTAACCATTCGTTATACATCTAGATCTCTTGCTACGCTGGACTCATGATGGCAGTGGAAAAAAGAACAAAAGCGCTCATACAGGCTAGTCGTACAAAAAAAAAAAGGAAAGAAATCACAAAAAAGGGAGTCAATCCATCGCGTCGTAACGAAACAAAGGTAAGATCGTTTTCAAAAGCTGGCTGACATTAGACAGCGTGAGAAGGGGGGCAAAAAAGACAGATATATCGATAGCTAGACCTCCTCGTCTTCCTCGGTGTCAGGATCTTCAGCGCCCAGCAGCTCATCCTCATCGTCCACGACGCTGGTGTAATCGCCTCTTCGGGCTGCGAATGCGCCTCTCGACGAATACTGTCTCTGGGAGCCTCGACCAACACCGAAACCGCCCCGTCCAGGGAGGCGGATATATCCACTGATGCTCCGCCACAGGCTCGCGGCCAGCAGCGGGAGTGCTTGCACCACGGCGACAGTGCCGGCGATGATGGCGATGGGGACCGTAATGAGTGGGGAGTCGCGCGAGAATATTCCCTCCGAGGCGCCAACGTTCTCTCCAAGGCGGATCTGGCCAAATTTGCCGTCCCATTTGTTGTAGACGTAGAATCCGACACCGGCCGCCACTGCAATAGGGGTCACGATGGCAAAGAAGAGGCCAACACCGCTGATGCCATGCTTTTCCCGATACTCCTTCTCCTTGTTGGGACAAGGTTTCGAGACCTGGTGGTCGAGAGACAGGCCGCCCTGGCATGTCGTCAGGGGAATGCGGCGGTATCCGGTCGGTTCCCAGTACTCGATCGCGTTTGGATCATTCCGGCAGATAGCCATCGCGTCCGGCTTTGGAAGACCGGGAACCAGGGCGCAGCTACCGTCGCTTTGGGGCTCGTAGTTGTAATCACTGTTGAATGTTAGAATTTTCGGCTCTAACGTCAAGAAAGAAAGTGGAGGAGAGGAGGAGGAAGCGTGCTCACCATTCGTAATCTTCTCTCGTGCAGGTACAATTCTTGGCAATGCGATGGATGTGTGTCTCACGCCAGTTATTCCAGCAATTCGCCGAAGTCTTCTTGCGCGGGTATTGCTCGATATGGCCGAAGAGACAGCCGTTCTCCTGCATGGGATGTTTGGGTTCCCAGAGATAATAGTCTTCATTCTCGCCTGCACTCTCATCCAGATTGCACAGGCGGTCACGCAATCCGCTGAAGTCGAGGTTCACCGTTGCGAGTTTCTTCGATTCGAGTTCTTTTCCCCAGAGGAGGAAATTCCGCGAAGTATCGGACGGCACGGTCGAGATATCAATAACCTGCATCTCCACGTCCGAGAACTGGAATTCTTGCCACGTATCGCCCTCGTCAACGGAGTAGTAGACGACCTTCGTAGGTTTCGAGTCCTCGACAATGACGATTACTGAGCCCTGGTCACCGTACTCCCACATATAGCGACCCTTCTTCACGGCCTTCCAAGTTATGCCGCCGTCCGTAGTCATGAAAGTATCGCTTTCGTCCCTGGGGGCAAGATATTCGCCCACGTTCCCTAAAGCCATCATGAGGCCGATCGCAGAACCCGACGAGAACGTGTCTCGAGGATCCTTGCGCTCGGTGTATCCATGGAGGTGCAAGGAACACTTGTCTGTGGGCTTCCCATCCTTGACGGAGCAGCCAAAGTTCTTTCCCTCGGCATCTTTGGATGGTGGAGGAACTAGAGTCCACTGTGCGCCGTCGTTGTGAGTGATCATTGTCTTGAGCTTCTTGTCAGCTCCCTTGTCCGTCTCCTTGACGTTAGCCACGACGTTGACGACTGCAACACCTTCTAGCCCCTGCATCTTCTCGAAATCGACGTATCCAGCGTCGTTCCGGTTGACAGCGCCGATGCTGAGAACATAGGACGTGCCGTTGCTATTGCTCTTGATAATTGACCCGTACGAATGTCCTTGGAGGTTGTTCTCAGTCACATGCAGGAAAATAGAGTGTGTCGAGCTGTCCAGCACAGTGTAGGCCTTCTGCACCGGGACATCGAAATTCGGTGGGAACTGCGCATCTGCAAAGGTCCGCGCATCGACACTGGTCTCGACCTTGAGCGACTGCCGATTCTCCGGGTCTCTCGCCGCCACAATGACAAACTCGGCCGCCGTTGCAAAATCGACGACTTCCCTGAAGAGGACCTTGCTGTCGTAAAACCACTTGTCGCTGGACAAGAGCTGCAGAGGGTTATTTGGGTTCTCGTTCTCATATTGCTCACAGAGGATGAGATTCTCGCTGTCGTCGCGATCATCCCTCTTCATGAATTCACATCTGCCGACGTACCGAAGAAGGAGGTCCCATGTCGCTCCCCGATTCTTGCTGATGTGCGCCACGGAGTGACATGTGTCTTTGTTGCCGCAATCCACGGCTCCGGTCCAAATCAGCCAATCGTTGTATTGAGAGTGGAAGGCAAGAGTTGGCAGCCCCTCCTGATTCCGGGGAATGGGCGCTTCGAACGGCTTGATCTGATATCCGCGGTCTAGAGTCCAGAAGTTCTTCTTCGAGTCTGTGAGGAAGAACGCCCGATCGTTCATGTAGCGGTGAGGCACAATCTCCTTGATCTTCTCGCCCTTCAGAGCCCGCTCCCAGGTCTTGCCGTGGTCATGCGTGACGTAGAGCTCGTCGTCACTAGTGCGCATCACGATGGTTTCGTCGTCTCCGCGGCTGGTGGGACTTCGTTCCAAGTAATAATACTCGCCAAAGTCTTTCGCATCGAAGAATTGCTTCGTCACGCTAATTGCGCCGCTAGCTGGTGTCTTGGCTGCGTCACCGCACGTCCGTTCGACTTCTTTATCAAGATTCTCACCGCCGTCCCTAATACAGGCATTGCCAGGAATCAACCTCCAACCGGAGGGCCCCTTGTACTTATCCTCCGGTTTCTTGCATTGGCCCGGTGGAGGCACAAGAGGTACAGCGGGTACACACTCCTTTCCATCTTCGCTGCGGACGAAATTGTAGTCGCACTCGAAGTCTTCAGCGGTGCACTTGCATGGCTCGAATATAGGAGCGGGGTCCTTAAACTCTTCGTCGATAAAACAGTCCGCGTCGGCCTTCCTCCGGCGGTAGAACTGCTTGTGGCCCATGAGGCAGTCTGGTTCGCCCTTCTCGTTCAGTCGGGCCGGCCACTTCTCGAAGTCATCGTCCTTACACTTGCGCTCATGGAGGCCGCTGAAATCGATGGCGTAGATGATGTACTCCCCGTCCAATTTTCCATCGGCGGAGCCGACCAGCAGGAACTTGAGGCTCGTCGAGTCAGGCGTCGTGGTGAGCAATTTCGGACTGATCTTGTGTTCCAGTTTGGCAGATTCCCATTCCTTGCCATGGTTGATGGAGTATTGGATCTTGTCGGTCTCTCCAACGTCACTGACTGCCATGATAACGGCGCCTTGGTCGCCAAACTCGTACTTGTGGGCTCCATCGAGTGCCTTTCGCCAAGTCACACCCGCGTCATCGGAAACATATAGGTCGCCATCGGTGTAGCCCTTGAGGTGGTCGCCCGTGTTGCCCACGCCCATGACCAGCCCCGGCGCTGGGCTTGAGAAGACTCGACCGACGTTGGCAAAAGCTGTGACCGAATGGAGATGCAGATGCTTGTCGCCGACCTTCAGCGGCTGGAAGGTCCGCCCGTCATCAAAGCTGATATTGCTGACAATCTTCTTCCTGTCCGCATTGGTCTTCTCCACCTCTTCCCAGTTGTCAACCGTGTTGACAATCACAATGCCCTGGATGTTGGCGATCTTCTCGAAATCCACCAGCCCGTTTGAGTTGCGGTTCGTGTGCTCGATGTTGCGTGTGAAATAAGTCCCATTGGAGTTGGAGGTGAAGAGCACGCCCATACTGCTCGTCCGGCTAGTAGTCAGGACGTCCACCTGGATACTGTAGTTTGTGCTCTCGAGAACAGTGTAGGCATCCTCCTCCAGCTTGTGGTCCCCGAACTCCGCACGGTGCCACACGTTCGTGTCGTCCGTGACGTACAACGCCAGTTCATCGGTGCCCCGCGACTTCGCGGCGGCCACGAGATACTTCTTGACCGCGGCGGTGCTGATGATGCCAGAAACGGGCCGACCTTGATCCAATTTCATCTCGATGCCCTCCTCGTCACTGCGGAAGAAATCGTCCGAGTATACCAAGCGGTTAGCATATGAAAATGGCACTTTCACGCCGGGAACCACGCAGAGCACGCGATTCTCGATCTCATCGGCCGCATCCAGGCCCTCCGCAAACTGGGGGTGTCCAACCGCCCAGGAACACCCGTGGCTGTTATCGCGCAGTGACGAGACCGTCTCAAAGTCATCGGTGGTATAGAAGGTCTTCTCCACACAACGGAATCCCGCGCACTGCGCGCCGTGGAAGATCACCTTCTTGGAATCCCGACCGTGGAAGGCGAGGGGCGCCCGCAAGATGGACGGCTTTGCGTCAAGCTCAAAGGCGGTCCACGTCTTTGCCTGGTCCGTCGTCACCCAATGCCTACCGCTCGAACCCAGAATGTATGCCCTCTTGTTGTCGAAGGGATGGGGCCACAGGGACCAGACCTGGCCCTTCATCTTTCCCTCCTCGTCATCAACCACATCCCATTCTACGCCCCCGTCAAAGGACCGGTAGACCACACCGTTATCGGCATCCTGGAAGAGAATAGTGTCGCTATCCTCGAAGTAGAACAGGTTGACAGGCTCATTTTCGAACCGAGTCGCGGTGATCTTGGGGCCGTCGGACTTCTTCGCCGCGCTGGGCTGCAACACCAGCGCCAGCAGCAGACAGCCCACGAGCAAGAGCCAACGGGGGATCATGACCGTTGCTGGTGCGGCATCTGAAAGGACGTTGCGCAAGCGAGTCTGCCGAGCGGATCAAGCTAGGAGAGCCTGGCCGTATTCGCCAAGTCCTGCGGTTCAATCGCGAGAAACAACGGTTACGAGAGATGAGACTCCTTCGTTTCCCTTTCTACAAGCAATGAGAGAGTTGTCCGGAGTGTAGAGAAGGCGGAATATTTGAGGGGAAAAGCTTCGAGATTGTAGTTGTCGTCGTCGTTCCTGGCGGCGTCACGCAGCTCGCCAGCTGCGTGGCCTAATGCGAAAGCTCCCGACTGGCGGCGATCACGTGGCGGGCTGCCTTATCGCAGCACGAGTAACTATGACCTGGTACCTGATCACCGGCTGTTTGTATACGGGTTTTCGAGGCACAGCACTCTTAAAAAAAGTGCCATGTGGGTTTACGTATATTCTCATCTGCTGAGCTGCAGCGGACAGGCTGCCAGCGGCTCCCGAGGTCATTTCCTAACAAGTCTAGGCTATGCTTCGTTGGCCTGCTGCTTCACGTATTCTGTTCCCTATTACAACTGCTAATATACACGCATTTCTCCACACTTGCCAACGCAAGGGCCCTTGAACTGGAAGGCGCAGTAACTTAAAAGGGAATAAGGGAGCAAGAACAAACAAGAACACAACTTTCAGCTCCTCCCAAATCGCGTCATCAATGGTCTCATGGCAGCTGCACGGGGCGCACGGAGGCCACATCCCCAAAACCAAAAAGCCTCATGGCGAAGATAATCAGAACAAGAAAAGAGAAAGACACAAAGCTGATCCCGGAGAATGCATTAAAAACTGCAATCCATGCCCATCGTCATGCAAAAGGATCAAAAGCTAAGATGTATACGAACAAGAATGCCGCTAAGTCTATGTGAATGCAACAAATGCCAGAATAAACAAGGGATGACGGAGATGCTGCAAAATCGGACATCGGAGCTCCTGGCCAGGAACAATGTAGCAGAACATGTCGCAAATAGAGAAACAAAAAGAGCTGGACGCTAATTTAATCTCGTCGTCTCCGGAATTTGCGCCACATTTTCTTCATCATCCCTCGCTCACCCGACGATGAATCCCAAGGGTGACAATCCTCGTCGGCAGGTGGCAGGTCTGCGAGCTTCAATGGGTCATCGAGATCTTTCGTACCTGGGGACACAGTAAAAGTGTCCATCGTCCGCAAGTCCGGTCTCGTCAGTGTCATTTTCAGAGTCATTTCACGGTTTCTGCCGGACCCCTGAACACATGTAGTCAGGGGTCGCGACGGCTTAGATGATTTCCGCGTCCCTGGCACCCCGGGATCGTCAGTCTCGTCGCTGCGGTCCCTGCCGCTTTGCGAGGCAGTCTCGTGTATTGAGGGGCTGTCATCGTCATCGTCGTCATTGTCACCATCATCCAGGAAGGTACGCGCGGACTCGTGGGTCCTCCGCCGCGGTTCTCCCAAAGGCCGCTTGGGGCGCACGTTCTCCTTGTCGTCAAGCGAGGGAAACCCGAACTCGATCGCCTCATCGAACTTCTGCGGGGACGCCAGGTAGACTCGCAGTTTCAGACGCGCCTCTGGGTCCTGATAGTACTGTGCACAGGGATCAATGCTTGAGGTAGAACCATGGGAGACGTGGCGAGGGACACGGTTGCTCGAAGCAGGTCGGGATGTTGAAAAGCGGTTCACTTGGGGGCCGAAAGAAGATGGGACGTTGGACGACTGACTTGATCTGGTTACCCGCTGGTTTGCATTTGAGGTCGAGTTGCGACCGAGGTACATCGAGGTGAACGACAGCGTCCGCCGGAAGGAGGGTTTCCTGCGGGGAGACTTCTTGGGGGCCGGTACGGTGTCGACGACGTGGGCATGATAGTCGTCCAGACTGAGATCGAGGTCACCGTCCTCGTCCAGCCAGCGGAAGCTGTCGTAGAAAGACTCGCGGGACTCGCCCATATCAACGGCGGAATCGACGGGGTCGTCGGACGATTCTGAGTTTGCAATAAAGGAACTCGAACTCATCAGCATTGCTTCGGACGGCGACGCGCGCGGGGAAAGACCGGCTTGTCGCTGGTGATCCAGCCTGTAGAGAACCTCGTCGGCGGCGTCGAGGATGACACTGCCGCAGCGGCCTCCGTGGTGGAAGAAGATCTGTTCCTCCCTAGAAAAGTGCGTCTGCTGGATCTTTGGCGGTAATGAATGGAACCATTGCGAGTCAGCCTGTGCCGCAAGGTAGGCTACCTGGAGCGACTCGGGCTTGCGGAGGCGTCGGGGCAAGTAGCTCTGCTTCTGGCGGCCGCGCTTCCTGGAGAACGAGTTCACCGGCCACGATCGCGTCCGGAACGTGCGAGGGAGGCGGCTGGTCTCGCGGGCGGCGACTCCTGACAGGGCGGATCGATAGTCAAGGCCATGGTTGTGATCGTTCTGTGCTAGTCGCAGGCGCTCCAGACGGAAGCGCTCCAGGTTCGAGAAAAACTATGGTCAGGAGGGGCCATGTTAGCAGCGCACGATCCTAGTAGAGGGCACGGGGCCCAGCGGGGTGGCCATCGAACGGCTGTGCGCTTTTCCAAAAGCAAGGACAATTCATGTCTGGTTCAGGGCCGCTCCGAGCCCCAGAGACAGCCTGGCGAACGAGGGAGCGTGGTGGCCGTTGATAGAGTGCTGATAGTCAGGCCGGTGGGGTTTTGCGCGGCGCGCCGGCTCAGGGGCTCACGGACATGGCCAATGTTGATGGCCATGCCCGTGCCCCATGCCACGCCCATCCCAAGCCAAGCCATCATCCTCGTGTGACACGGCGCATGCAGGGCGTGGCTCTGCTTTGTTGCCATCTCAGCGCTAGCAGACCGGATCTGTGCCGGGCACCGCAGAGGGGACGTTTTCCGAGGGGGAAGGGAGCCACGCACCAAGGGGAGTTAAAAGAACGGAAGCCGGAAAAAGTAATAAAAAAAAATTAAAAAGGATGGCACTAACAATGGCAAATGCAGAGGGCAAGAGAAAGGGGCCACGCAACCCTGCAGCAAGCCATGAATAGACACAGGCAAAAGGCCGCTATGTTGCGCCGGGCAAGCCTCTGGATCCTAACGAGGCTGCACCTAACTAAGGCGGCCGTTTTAGATTGCACGTACCTTGCGCCTCAATGCGGGCGGAAGAGAATCGAAGTCATCCTCGGTGGGTGCGGCTAGGACCTTCATCTCGGTTGCCTCCTTGCCCGAGGTCGTTGAGGGTCGGGAAGTCGGATTGCCTCCACGAGGCGTGCAGAGTAGTGAAAATCGTGGGGATCTGCGTTAAACCGCCAGTGGAACTGGGAAAAGGAAAACGCGCAGGATGGGATTCCAGAGGGATATCAACTATTGAATGTGAAAAACAGATAGATACTCAATAGAGCCAAGACACAGTTCCAAGTTCCAGGAATCCGGGAGGTGACGATCGGAGGCACCACCCCTCGATTTTGGAAACGGAAAGCCTCCTTGACAGCTGGGGACATACACGCAGTATATATTTCAACTGCAGACCTCGACCAAATCCGGAGAGCGAAGAGGATCAATTCGGGCAGAAATAATGAGACCGAGGGAAACCCCCGATATTTAAACAACCACGGATGCCGGGTCAACCAGATATCATATATACCTGGGACTACCATGCAGCATTCCTCGACGCGGGATGACGGAGTCCAACCAGGCGGGTTTACAAGCTTCCAGAGTGGTCCAAAGCAGAGAGGGCGGCAGCTGCAAGAAACACGATGAGTTGGTCGCCTCCGTTCCTCTGGGAGAGCAAGCGGTTCGCGCTGACCAGCGTCACCAGCCTGACTGCATACAAGACTCCCGAGGGAGAATAAAGTTGGTGATCGGGAACCAGAGGCCGGCCGTGGGCCAACCTCGCGCGGGCTGGCTCGTGAGGTCAAGTTTCACATAGTTGCGGCCAATGGGGGAGAGCATCGTCCGCTCTGATAACAGGTATTTTTGGGACTTGTCACTTTTTCCGGATGAGACGGAGGTTCTTGTCTTTGCACCGCGCTGACAGCGCTGTCTCCACTCTCAGCCATAGCAAGGTGGATTATCGAGGGATCAACGTTGGGGCCATGAGGATCCTCCCCGCACGGGCAGTGGTCGACTGTCCTGCCGCAAGCGCCGTGCCCCTGCAGGGAGAACTTGGTGAAGCACTGAAGGCTCCCTAGGTGCATAAGGACGCGGAACATTAGGTCTCCTCGTGAGGACGGCCAAACAGCGCTCAGATATCCGTGATCAGTTGCTCTATAGAAGCAGTATACTCCGGAGACGGCCACTGCGCCGAGTGGGAACGGTTCAACCGTTCATGGCATGCCTGGGTCCGTTAGGCACTAATTTAAGAGTCCTGGGCGCGCCAAACTCGTAAAGGACCGAGCAAAGCGTCAAAGCTCCAGGGATCCTCGATCAACGGTCAGCGCTGGGAAGTACCGAATACGAGTCCACGCGCGGGGTCATCCGGACGAACTCGTCGTGTCTGGCGTTCCACTCTGGTCCAGGCTGTGGCTGAGGCGTGGTCAACCAGGGCGTAAAGGGATGAGGATACCCCTCTCTCCATCCAGGGCGCGCAGCTAGATGGATGAAATTCTCCGCTGCCTAGGGATGGTCATCGTAAGAAGCGTGGATGTCAGATCCGTGATCTCGTTTGCCGCCGCTGTGGTCGGAGATATTCGCCGACGCGCTGGAGACCCCTTGCGTCGGGCGGTTTGCTCCCGTGCAAACAAAGGCCCCAAAGAGCTAGAAGGCCTCCGAGGTCGTACAGCAGCAAACACAGAGCCCTGTCTGGAGGCGCAAGTCATCAGATCGCACTTCTTGCCAGGGGTCTGCATCGTCCGTGGGAAAAAGTAATGATGAAGCAAACGATGCAGGCCTGTTCCAGAACGCCGGACCTGGCAAAGACGCAGTAGTGTCTGGTGCTGCGTGAGAGATCTTCCCGGGTCGTTCCCTGCATGGACACGCCGGATCTGTCTTGACTTGGACCTACGTCATGAATACGGCGACGCTTCCTGGCAGATTGCGTCCTCGCTCTTCGATGCTAGAAGCCTTACGACGATGGTAACCGCAACGCTTCAATTGCTGCTGTCTGATTTACCTTCTTTTTTTTTAAAAAAAAATGTTGAAACGGGGGAACGTTGCCTCCTTCCAAGTCTTCCGTGCTCCTGTGTAAAAAATCCTTCCGCCGTCTGCCAAATTGGCGCTTGGCAGCTGAGACACCGACCGCTTTAGCTCCATCTGTCTACTGGGATAACGCTGCGTTATACAGATCTACTCATGCCTCCCAGGACGATACTTATCCTGGGCGGGATTCCACGAATTGGCTGGGCCGTGGCGCAGAAATTCCGAGAGGAAGGGTACCGTGTTGCGCTGGGGAGCGGTGACCTCGATGCCGAAAGGGCAAAGGAGGATGGCCTGCTTCCCCTGTCAGTGGATGTGAGTCGGATCAAGTCGGTCGAAGACGCCTTCGAGGAGGTCAAGAAGAAGCTCGGGATTCCCAATGTGGTAGTGTATCACGGTATAGCGACCCCAGCAGTTATACGCGGACGTCCTGCGGTTCACTGACATGGAACGTTGAAAAATAACAGCAGACGGCCTGACTTTCCCTCAAGAACCAGGCGAACCATTCTCTGTCGTTCCCGCGGCCCTTTTGCAGGACCTGACGACCACGGCGGTCGGTGGCTACACCTCCCTCCGAGAAGCCGTGTCTGGCTTCAAGGAACTCGACCGGACCGGTGGGCGGTACTTGCCCAAGGTGTTTATTGCGACAGGAAGCGTGATGCCGTGCGATCGTGAGGATCTGGGGTCGACGCTGGGGCCCAGCAAGGCCGCACTCCTCAAGGCGCTCGAGGCCAGTGCCTACCGATACGGCAAGGATGGTTACAGGTGAGTGCGGCTGCTCTGCCTGTCTTATGGCATTGAATATTATAAAGTGAAATTGTATGGTTTGCTGCGCTAAATATAACATGCTTTCTGCCATTGAATGGCTCACGCGCGCGCCTAGGTTTTACCTCGCCTCTCAGATCGAGGTCGAAGGAGACCCGTATCTCTGCCCGGGCATCAACGGCGATGCCCACGCTACCGCGTATTGGAAGCTGACCGAGCAGAGCACGCCGAAGGATGACGATGAGAGGAGTGACTGGCCCCTCGACGATGACTGGAATGTCTGGTTCGTTAGCGATGGCACGCTGATTCCTGCACACCGCAGTACTCTGTAGAGACGATCGTCCTGTACAATCTCAGCTGCTGCCTGCCTGCGTTTCACGTTGGACCAGGGCACCTTTACACATCACAATCCTGGCAGTCCCAGAATTAATTAACTAATTAGTGGATTGCTATTCTGGGAACTAGAGCCTATCGGGTGCGTCTTACATCTTGACAGGGAAATTTTCCGCGAGATCTTACTAGCTTGCGCAATTCGTGCTCTTATGTCCGGTATGGAGACCATGCTGTATCACTAGTCAATATCCCTTTTGCCTTCCGTATGCTGGGAGAAAGCACGTCACTTGCTGAAATGGGTATATCTAAGACTGTGGACTCAGCTGTGCGGCGAATACCCCTGCAAGGTCGGTTTCAAATCCTATCTAGAGGAAGCCCCAAAGTGTATAAACACCAATCATCAAGTCGGCTTTAATGGAAGATAAGCTTCGCACGAGTCATGCACAGCTTCAATCTGCCATCATTTCCCCACAACGGCATAAAAATGAACAGCTCTTCTGCATCCATGCATATACTGACAGCCAGCTGTGCGGGGATATTGTTTCAGGTTTGATTTTATAAGCAGGGATGAGGGAACACATCCCACACAGACCGCATGCGTTGATGAAGGAATGTTAGGATACATATATTTTCCGACGGATACTCCGTTGCTTTATGCCATAATCAAGCATGTGTATTTCACCTTCTCAGCCACGTAAAACAAGAGTTACCCACAGCCTACACTCTTGACGTGTCAGGTGTGGCTATCCACGATCCTGCTTCCTTTGACTGCATGGCACCAACATATGTACTCTATGCATGTACATGTACAGATCTTGTCATCATTCAGTTTGCTTCTTATTTCCTACTTCCATCCTGTTTCCAGAAACCCAAGCCCTCACCTGTTGGCTGGTCCATGGATACAGACAGAATGGCCACAGGCTTATCTCACTGCTCCCATGGCAAGAAAGAACAGCCCTTAATTCTGAGAGGGACACTGTCAGTCTTACACAGTGTAGAGGAAATGTGTTGCCCATATAGACAGTATATAGGAGCAATCCCTGTCTTTCTTATTGATAAGATCACAAACATCTCTTCTCTGACTGGAGAGGATCTCGAGTCATCGACAAAAGAGATAAATGGTGACCCGCATGCCGGGTGGAATTCAAATTAATGTCAGCCATGTTCGTCTGCGTGGTTTGGGATTAGACATTGCATACGTAACGCTCTGTACAGTATGCATATTTTCATGCAATATATTAGCAGTCGATTAGCTCAATGATTGATCCAGAAGTAGAATATCTATCTATCCATGGCAACGGGTAGACACATACGCTATGATAATATTAATCTGATCATGATCCAATCAGAGAAAGGAGCAGGATGACTCTATAGAAATACACACGTCCCCCAGGAGGATAGGACAAAAAAAAGATGTGCGGAATAAACCAACATGTATAAACTCAGGAACTTTAGAAGCGATGAAGCTGTCAATATTAATTTAGCTACCTAGAACAAAGAAATAGAGAGTGGTGAGGACTGGAAGCATTCTAGAAGACTGCTTAACTGAGCCATACTTTAGATGCAAAGATTCCCACCCTTGAACGGCCTAAGATCCTTCCAGATGCTTTTGCTCATTCTTTAGCCTTATCATAGATTCTGTCACCTGGGACTCCCAAACGTCCTGACAAAGAAATGTGTATGTATTTCTTTAATATGATAGAGCTGAACAAGATCACAGACGCTGGCATGTTATTAGACCCTGCAGCAGACTTATGCAGGTTGCAGTCAATGAGCGCTCTGAGATCACCGCGGAGCAAGAGACTAATTAGGTGTCTTGAACAGCGGATACACACCTATGTAGCTGGCTTTAAACATATGTACAATGCAAATCTCTTTAATCCATTGTCTGTTTAAATGATAATTGAGCGTATCCCCATACATGCTTGATCAGCCTGAAACCACCATCTGTCAGAGACATATACAGCCCATTGAGCAGAGAACTGCCTTTCTACTCCACTACTCAGCTGCATCATATGCCTCATCGATGTATATGTATGAGGTACATACTGTATGCCCCGTGGCTCTACAATACATACACATGCACAGCTCAGCCAGCATGCAACTCTCACACACAGGAAATTGAGCGGATTTGATGTTCAGATCACTCCATTAGATAAAACCATGTACACTGCTACCGCTACTGTATTCTTCACTCACAGCGCATTCTCAAAATAAAGTAAAGAAGCGGGTTTGTTGCAATGCATGGTAGCGGAAACAGTTATGTACATCACATTATGTACCTGTTTTTGCTTGCTCCCTAGAGATACTATCCGGCTTGGGCTTGGTCTCCCTTGCATGTTTGTGCTTTGCTGCTTATAAACAAATAAGGGCGATGGACAGTGTCGTGTCTGTGAATATAGAGCAATGGGATAGATAGAGAGAGTACACTCGATCAACAGTTTCGGGATCATTTGCTGAGATATATAGTACAGTAAGTACTGTGTGTTGGTTCTGTCTGCCATGTGCTCCTCTACATCTCCCTGCTCGAATTTGTCCGGTCCATGTGACGTCCAGATACCATTCGTGGACATGTTCAGGGCTATTAGTAGGGCTGGGCGAGGGAAGCCGCTCGTCTCGGGGATATAGTCTAACGTCTCCAAGCAGGGTAGACTGACGTATGTAATGTCAGCGTCTTTTGACGAATCAAATGACTTTGGTCAGATGACATTTCCATTAGGCGCAGTAGTATAGTGTATAGATACAGCGAGATATCTCAAAGTTCATCACTAGCAAAACAACACCGTCCAAAGGACATCGGTTCATATTGCACTGTGTGATAAACCGGAACCCACTCCATCTATACCATTATTCAGACTGACAATCCACACCATGCCCCCAGCCAGGAAATTAAACAGCGGCTAATGGAAGCCGAGAAACCATTTTCACATGCACCAGAAAAGGGACAGAGAACAAGGTATCTAAACATAAAGTGCATACCCAGGCACCGAGAAGCTAGTCGCGGAATCGATATTGGCAAGTAGAAAGCTTTCAACAGGGTATAGCCTTCGGAACAGGCGTTGAATACGTTCAAGCGGGATGTCGAGACATCGCAAACAGTAATGGGAAATTCGATCATGCGAGAAAGCGAGATGAAGAGCAAAGCACAGAGCAGCGTCGTAGACGCATTCTCAAGGCAATGCAAGCACTGTAGGGATTAGAGAGCGTTCAGAACGCTCTGCATTGCCGGGGTGTTCGAATCCTCTCTGCGAAGCACGTACGCTCTAACCTCCTGCACACTGAGCCCGGTCTTGCCCTGTGCAGGTCCACCAGGAGCACTTCCACTGCTTCCGCCAGCATTGCTTCCTGAGCCCTTGGCGCCGCCCGCTGCTCCTCCACGGAGCCTCTCCCTGAGTGCCTCCGGACCGACGACAAAGAGACTGCCGACCTCGAGCAGGACGTCCAGCGGACCGCCAACGGCTTTGACGTCGCTGTCAATCTCCCACGACTTGAGCAGCTCCACGTACCGCGTCATATCCTTGGTGACCATAAGACCGCCGGGCCCATTGACCTGGAAGCGCTTGAAGTGCTCAAGGAGGAGACTGCGCGTGCCCAGAGCTATCTCAGTAAGCAGATTTCGGATGTTAGATCCACTGGATGGGAGGGATGTTAGAGTGATGTTGTGTACGCGGGTAAGGAAGGCAGAGAGCGCGGTACAGGTCTGAGAAGTCGTTAGCAGACATGCCTCATGCATGAATCTATACGATGAAATCATTTCATGCGCCCTTGCGCATCTTGGAGACGACTCACCGGTGTCTGTAGCATCTCTAACCACTCTGTACCGTCTCCTTCTTTGGGCCGGAAGTCGTTCTTCTTTTGACCGGCCAGGAGCTTGCCCACCCACGCCAACACTACATCAACGGTCTTCTGCTCAATTGCGTTGATTTTATCTTCAATTCTATTGACGGCGATATTTGTCAACTTTTCCATGTCCCGCTTAATTGTGATGCTGCCTGCTGCGAGCGGGATGAGCACCGTGTTGATGCATGTTATCATCAGATGTGTGATGCTGATTGCGGCGCGGATATTCGGCAGATAGGAGAAGTCAGGCTCGGTCTTTGTGGACTCCTGCGAAGTGGCCGCCTCAAGAGCGGCGTCAAGAGCAACCTCAATATAGCCCTCCCCCATCGTGGACAGCAGCAGGTTCAGAAGCGTGGAGACATCCTTTGGCGTTTCGCTGCTGACACTCAGCTCCAAGCCACGTCCCACACCTTCGGCCAGCCACTTGATCATTCGTTTGGCAAAGTCGACCTTCAATCGGCCATCCTCCTCCGTGAGCTCAATCTCATGCTGCTTGCTCAGATCAGTGGTCTCCTTGAGCCCGGCAACACGCAGGAGCGTCATTTTCTGGGTAGGTGTGAATTCCGCGGAGTCGAGACGGCTGAGATAGGCTTCTTTGGCGGAAGCAAAGAGCTCGCTCCCGGACTTGGCGAGGGACGCCATGAACGTGGTCGCTGCCTTTTTCCGACGCGTGTGATACGTGGTGAATTTAAACATGAGAGACGTAAACAATTCTTCCAAGTTCTTCTTCTCCCTCTCGATGTAGGAGGATCCAACAAAATAGGGGACAAACAGATCCTCCAGCTGCTGGTCCAGAAGGACAGCGGTCTGCGAGGATATTGTCTCCGGGTGTTCGGTCAAGCCGTGAGCCTTCAGGTCGTCGACCAGCGCACTGATGTAGCTTCTCGATGCCTGTAGACAGCGCAGAAACGCCAGGGAGGAGACGCTGTTCGCCTTCTCCAGAACCATTTCCAGCCGTTGTTGGATCGACTGCTGGAACACACGCTGTAGGAATTTGCCAAGGACCTGCTCGTAGTACGGGAAAGCTCTCTTGATGATGGCAGATTCTTCCTGGCAGACAACCTTGACCTCATCGACCAGCGACTGCAAGCTCGGTTCGACTCCCGGAGGCTCAGCGTCGGGATCTGCCAGCTTCTCCCACGCTTCAGGATCTCCGCCAACCTCCTCCGTGACGAGCTGGCTCCGGTCGATGAAGAACTGATGCTGGTTCACAAACAGCGCAATGACGCTCGCACCTCCGTTGAAGTCGCGAAGCACCGTCGCACACTCCTTCATGCCCTCAAAATTAGCCTTCCGGTAGAAATCATCGAACTGCTTCAAGAGGTCCTTCTCCAGCGTCTCGGCGAACTTCTCGATGATCTCCCTCGTATTCGCCTTCGGCATATGATGATGAGCTTCCCCATTTGCACCCGTGACACCATTGGTATACCCAGAACTGCTCCTCGTGTCGCTCCAGCTCTTCGGGTCGAGTCTCTGACTGATCCTCAACAACTGCCGCGCGATCTGCGCCGAGCGCACCTTGCCTTCGCTGGTCCCGGACCTCCTCAGGTTCTCCAACAACGTGATCTCCCCCTTGTTGCTGACCTCGTCCCAACACTGGATCAGGAAATGCGCATCCAGCGCCCGCCGTCTCTGCCGATCGAGCTCCTCCAGCTTCTTTCCGATCTCCACGGCCGTGTTCCCGGTGCCGTCTCCTCCGAGGCCCGCTGCGTTGAGCGACGTGTCCAGTTTCTGGAACGACTCGATCGCCTGGTTCAGCTTCCGGCCCAGGGTGCTGAGGTTCTGCGCATGCTGCGCCTCAGCCCTCCGCACCGCGGCCGAGAGCTCATTCTCGCGGATCTCGAGGTCGCCCGAGAGCTCGTTGAGTCTCCGCTGGGCATGTTCGAAGGTCCGGATGAAGGGCTTGGGGTCGAAGAGCTGGTTTGCGCTGCTGGAGGCGCCGGCTGCCGAGCGGCGGTTGGAAATAGCGCTGTCGGAGAGGGCTTCGATAAAGTCCTTGATGATGAAATCTCGACTGGAGAAATCCTCGAGCGTGAAGTCGGGACCCTTGGGGAATATCGAGCGCGCGGCGCTGTTGGATTGCGAGTGTATGGATGCGCTGTCCGGCATTGTTTCGGTTTCGGACGGTGCTGCCACATGCGGGGAGAGAGAGTCGCGGAATGAGCGTGGACAACAGAGTCGACTGCTCAGTTCATGTTGCGTGTCGGCTCCAGAGAGAGAGAGTCGTCTCGATCTGCGGAGAGGCTCGCGGTGCTGGACACCTGAGGTTGCCTGTGGAGGAGACGGAGCTTGCCGCTCCACCGCAGCCGCATCGCCGCCTCGGCGAGATCTGGAGATGCGGCCTCTGCAAAACGGGTTTTTTTATAAAAGTAAAAAATAAATAAATAAAAAAACTCAAGGGCGAAAGCTCTATCTACAACGACAGACTTGATTCTGGACAGAAAGCATGACTCATGGATGATGATGGATTGCTTGCAAGCTGAGACCACATATCCCCTAGATTGATTCTCCAGCCCAGTTACCGTCCCTGATGCTGATCCCTCATAAATCGCATCCTCATGTGCCAAGAGGAGCCAGGCGCCGCATCGAGTGCTTCAGCTCCGACTGTCGCAAACCAAGGAGCCTCTTGGAAAAGCTTCTTCAAAGTTGGTTCCTCACTCCCAGGCCATACGGCTATTCCGGTAATGCACTTATGATGCTACTGATTTTTCCTTTTTTTTTTTTGCAGCTTCTTTCATCTTATCACATTCTGTCCCATTCTGCAACAACATGCAAACCCCTCCCTGGCATGTTCGAGTGTGTTGATAATCAGGTCAAGGGACGTTCCAAGCCCCTCAGTAGGTGGTTGCACTTCATCTATATTCCGCACCACTCCATCGCGGACCTGTCGTGCGCGTTGTATTTTTTTTTTTTTTTCTGAATGACATCTTGCTGGGTTTTCAGAGACTGTATCTCACTGACCCATGACTTGCAGACGGCACATGCCACAGGAGAGAAGATTACTCTGCAACGCGCTTTTTGTTTCTAGTTCCTCTCCCATGAAAAAAGAGCAAGGAAAAAGACTTTGTTTATGACGCAATCATGGTTTCTTTCTTGCCATGTTGAATGTCAGCACCCCTCTTATCCTGGTGACCAGAAACGCTGAGCCTCTCCCAGTAGCCACACCGTTTCTGATGTGGAATGAACCGTGGCTGGCGTGATTGACAGCCCCGACGGGTCACAAATCTAGAGATCGCAGCCCAGGCCTGAGTACCTGGTTATCCCGAGGTCCAGGGAGCTTCCCCAGTCTTCCCTCAAACAAATAGGTACTAGACAGTAGGTTGCCAAAACTGCTGTTACACAAGGGTCCCGGCCCAAGCCACTTACCTCGCTGCTTTTGCTTTATTGCGGTCCGGTCTGACTTAGCTTAGGGTCTGTTACCTATCACCTGCATGGTGACTACGTATTTGTTCTCCAGTAGTCCAAGTCAGGTGGATATAGAATAGCTGCTAGGCAAGGGGCCTTTTTAACGAAAGTTTTGGCAACCTACTGAATGAGCGGTGCTGCGGGGCTACCGGTATTGTCCCGTTGGAGTTAGCTCAGCCAAGATCAGCAGGATTGCTAGTTGACTTCTCGGACCGTGACATCCCCCAGCTGCCACAAAGGCAGGGATATCAAGATCCAATCCATGGACGCAAGAAGAATGACGAGGTCGGAAACGGCGCGGCCCTTGGCACGGCGGGCCGACGCACCGTCCCGGGGAACCGTTATTGATCTATTTACGGGGCAGTATCGCAGCGGTGGAAACCGAAATTTGGCGGGAGCAAGGTTGCAGAACCTTCGGTGGTAGATCTTTAAAACCAACCACCAGAGAAGTTTGGAACCAGGACAACTCTGCTATAATGTATCATTAGCCTTATCATTTCGTTATAGCTTTTCATCTTGTTGATATTTGAATCAGTTTAACTGTGAAGGAACTGTATTACTTTACTGCTCGAGAACGCACGAGAAGAAGGCGAAGACATGCAGGTTGGAGGTCAGACGAAGCAAAGAGAAACCGTTCGAGGGAAAAAAAAAGGCAGATATAAAAACGGACCTGTGTTGACGCTGATCCCGGTGTGCTCTGTCTTTCACTTGGGATCGTGATATTCTTGCTTAGAGTCTTCCCTGGCTAGTTTCCCCTACACAACAGAAAGTTTTCGACATAATAAAATAATACCTATCCATTAGTCGATATGCGGTATTATCTTTTCTGGGTAGAACGCAGCCATTGTGGTCTTCTCCAGCTATACACACAACGCAGATTTAGATCGGAGCTGATCCAGCAAGACGAAGCAGATCAAATAACAGCAATTGCTTCGTTTTATTCAGCGGCAATGGTAGAAAACTGTGGAATTCCAAGCCCAGCTGACTCTTTTGAATGCGTTAGAAAACATGTCAGAGCGCTGACCTCAAACGCTGACCGCGCCCTACAGCAGTCCATGGAAGCGAAACGGCGCACCAGGTTTCCGGCCTGAAGCATTCGATTGAAGTGCAGGAAAGATGGAGGCTGGACTGGCGTCCGCTATGCATCGATGGGATCTGGAGGATTTTTCGGATGGGACAAAAGGAGGCGAGGGCGCAGCCGATGACGTGGGAGTTTCAGTTCTGCGGATGCTCGGCGTCGGCCATCTTTAACTGGACGTCCAATTCTGTCCGCTCGCTCTCTTCCTCCGCATCCCCCCTTCGCTTTCCTACCCCCTTCAGCAGCAGCAGCAACTACGCTGCACGGTCTCATGATCTCCTCCAGGGACACCGAGCTGTACCGCACCCATGGAGCGTCGCTCTCCGCCGCGGACCGCGAGAACATGCTAAAGTCCTACCTGCCGGACCCGTCCGCGCTGCGCACGCGCAAGAAGACGACGACGGGACGGAAGTCGAGCAAGAATAAGAAGAAGAGGAGGACGAAGCCGATCCGCACGTTCCTCAAGTCGCAGCTGCACCTGCTGCTCTACACGGTCATCCACATCGTCTTCGGCGTCTACATCCGCCTCCAGCAGAGCTACCGTGCCGTCGTGGACCGCGTCCTGGCCATCCTCTTCTACCACCACCGCACGCCGGAGCTGATCCAGAAGGACGTCCGGGGGCTGAGCCGCATCCCGCAGCACCTGAGCGTCGTGCTCACGCTGCGCAAGGAGGACGATGCGCTGGAGGCGCTCATGGACGAGGTGGCCGAGCTGGCGGCGTGGAGCGCCTGCGCTGGAATCCCCGCCCTGAGCATCTACGAGAAGAGCGGTATGTCCTGTCTTTCTCATCGTAACCAACAGAAGCACGCGGATAGAAAGGCTAACGGGCACAGGCATCCTGAAATCCTACATCCCGACCCTCTACCAGATCGTCACCAGCAAACTTTCCTCCTATTACGGCTCCCCCTCGCACCAGCCCACCCTGCGCATCTTCGCCCCCCACCACAGCGTCTACTGCCCCCCGCAGGCGCACGCGGTGAAAAAGTCGAACCAGGCCTCGCTGACGATGCTGCTCCTGTCCGCCCCGGACGGCCGGGAGACCCTCGTCGACCTGACCAAGACGCTGGCGGAGATGTCGCAGAACGGCAAACTCTCGCCCGACGACATCAGCATGGAGCTGATCGACGCCGAGATCAGCGAGATCACCTCGCAGCCGTCGCAGTCCACTCCTCCTCCTGCCAACGGTGAAACCGAGACCAGCGGCAACTCGTCGCCCCCCGTCTGCGTCAAACCCGAGCCCGACCTCCTGCTGATCTTCGGCCCCTACGTCAAGCTGGACGGCTACCCGCCGTGGCAGATCCGGCTGACGGAGATCTACTGCACGGGCGACAAGAGCAGCAGCGGCGTGCCCGGCGCGTCGGCGGTCGAGTACCAGGAGTTCCTGCGGGGCCTGTGCCGGTACGCCCGGGCGCAGATGCGGTTCGGGCGGTAGTCTGGATACCTCCTACATATGTATCTCTCCCACATAATAGCTGGGTTGACACTGAGACTAGATATCTGGGTACATACATACATAGGCTATGTTTTGCGTGGAGATTGCCAGGTTAATTTCTCTCTCTATCTCCCTCACTCTCTCTTTCTCTCTCTCCTTTCTTTTCGATTTTTTTTCTGCGTAGTAGTAGACGGGAGCCTTTGTAAGGGGAGACACTGCGGAACGTCCCATTCGGGTCTCTAGGAAGAGGTCCGAGGCCGAGGTTCCTATATACATATACATACCCTATATACACATGTCCTGGCCTATCTATCATATAGAAAAAAAATAAAAAAAAAAAAAAAAAAAAAAAAAAAAAAAAAAAAAAAAAAAAAAAAAAAAAAAAAAAAAAAAAAAAAACAGATCAGATCCCTCAAATCGGTTGAATGGAGCGGTCTTAGACCATCCATATCCGTTGACCGGTTTGGGTTTCCGCATAGGTGTTCCACCGCAGAGCTCTACATATGCCCGCAACGCATCTGGGAGATCTCGATCAGTTTAGTTCTGTCAAAAGGGGCTATTAAATAATTATTACCCGCTTCTTTATTATTATTTGACTGTCTATGGGATCAAAGTGTTCTGCTGAAGGGATTCCCTGGTCCTGTTAGGGACTAGCTTCTGACAATATGGTTCCTCTTTCCGTCCAGTTGGCCTGTCTTTCACACATAATAACCAATATTTCGTTCCTTCTTCTTTGTATGTGTCAAGTCGTTCCTGACTTTTCGAGGAGCTCTATTTGATGGGTTCTCACTGGGTGTACGTCAGGCCCAGGTGACCCTCAGATGTCTCCTTTCCTTTGTTGATTGAGCTCTTGGATATATGTTGGGAATCTCGTTAACAATGTCCCGAATCCCCTTTCCTTCCCAGCTATCTCGTGACTCATTCTCGCCTTACATTCTCTCTCTCTGCCTTCGGCCAGCCTCCCTTTGCAGAGGCTTCACGAGATCTTCCAGTTCACGGGGACTGTTAGTATCAGGAGGTTCAGATGGCAGTTGAGATCTATGCTCAAATCAACAGGCCTCTGGAAAGGATCTCGGAGTCTTCGCGAAGAAGGGGAATCCCATGTAACTGAATTTCTCTAAGTACCATGTAAGCCATGCGAGATACAGAATACAGTATTTTGGCAAATCAGCACATGTGATGGCCCTAGACAGTCAGCATTCTGTTATAATTTTACCTTGAGCTGATCGGATCAGCAGGGCTGCAGGGTGCAGAAGTTCTAGATCTCAAGCTGCGCTGGCAATTCTATCTATTATTATTATTAAGTCTAGACAGTCGGATAGAGTGATTAATTAATTAATGATGATGCGTCTTATATATTCAACAGTCCAAATTCTGCCGGCTCTAGAGGCTTCTAAGACTGAATCTGTAGATCTATATTATTGTAGCTCTTAAAAAAAGGCCTCTAAAGCTAGATTCCTGGAAGCTTACTAGATCCAGATAACTGCGGTCTCTGAAAGCTTTCAAAGCCGACACTTTAGATCTAGAGGACTGCAATCACTGAGAGCGCTCTCGATCTGGACAATTGCATTCTTGAGAAGCTTTTAGATCTAGATAACTGCAGCCCTCGGGGAGCTTCTGCAGCCGAATTTCTAAATCTAGAGGGCTGCAGCGCCCTGGCGAGCTCTAGAGCAGTCCCCTATACTGTTAAAGCTTGAAGCATATATATTGACTCCAGCACTGCCTCTCGAGACCCTACATGTGATTCAGACTTGCAACAGGACAGGACAGGACAGGACACGCCGCCTGGATGCTTGTAAAATAAATATTGGCCCTGTAGACTTTCTACGGACAGAGACGTACTAGTACGTATTGGAGCATTCTGCCAGATCGATCCTTGGTAATATCTCTTTCATTATGATATTTGTTGCCAACAGCAATGTACCTCCATGTCATATGGCTTGTATGTGTGTGTGTGTGTGTGTGTGTGTGTGTGTGTGTGTGTGTGTGTTTGCTCTGTGTGAAAGATTTCTTTTAGAGGGTTCCTCAATAGGCTGTAGAGGGAGTTTTGTTAATTCATTCTTTTTGCGTCCTTTGTTGGAAGGCCATTCTGCAGTTGGATTCCTTGTTCTACCCCTTTCCCTTTGCATCAGCTCGCCCCTTACAAAGAGGCTTCTCAAGTTCCATCAGTTCAACAGCAGCAAGTTTCTTTCTAATCTCCACCTCGCCTCACTACCCCCTCAATCACCATGTTGTATTGGAGCATTCCGCCGGGCAGGTCTCCACCTGGGAGATGGATCCTTGGTGGTAGCCTGTCCTTTTGTTCTACAGTGTGATTAATCCTTCTTCATTCATTCAAGCATCTTTATTAGCTTTATGTGCGGTCGCGAGTTCTTTTTTTTTCAGGAGGTTGTTCAACAGGTGAGAAATCTTGTTGGGTATATGCCAGTCCCAAGTAAGCCTTGAATGCTTCTTTCTTCTGTATAGTTGCAGTCTTCATACATATACATATACATATATATCCGTCAGATTAATTGATGTTCTTCATTGTTCGCTTCCCTTGAGACCATTGCATGGCAATTATTCCCTGCCCAAGAACTCCTTTCCTTCAGTCAGCCTCCCTACAGAGAGAGGTTTCACTCGACACAGCAGCTCGGTGAAATCTATGGATGAAGGTTGGAGAATCTGGCCAGAGCCTCTTTCCAGGAAGAAGAGAAAGATCTAAAAGGAAAAAAGATTGCAGGGTAGTTCAAGTTCAAAGTGGAAGAAGGAAATCACATAGAAATACTGTACACACAGCTCAGTCTGTAGAACTTATCCAGATAGAAAAGCTTCTTTCTAATCCTTACCTCACCGCATCACTCACCAAACTCTCTAGGCCATTATTCTTTCCATTCACCAAAGCGTGGCTGTAGAATTGGGCAGCTTCAGATCCAACAAACATGCAGACCGGTATATATATATATATATACATATGTACACAACAGATGTAAGGTAGAGTACAGGACAGAGGATCCGGACCACAATCACAGACATTGATTTGCAGACATGGAAACTGAGAAACTGCTCCACAGACAGCAACGGAGATCAGGTACCGCACGGTACAGTACAAACTACAGACCGCAAGCGACAGACATGACACTACGAGTATTGCCTCACAGCGGTAAAATCCACAACAGTCATAACGCCATAACATGCCATTCTATTCTTCTGCCGCAGAGAAAGAAAGAGAGATAAGAGAGAGACAAGCATATCCTCGATAGATGCAAGCATGCAGCGTTGCCGACAGAGATACCACCGAAGAAAGAAGAAGACCAAGACCAACACAGCCACCAAGGATCGATCAATCAACTCACTGAAGAACCGAGGTCTCATTCCTAACTCCTCAAACTAATCTGCGTGGTCGACAAGACAAGTGGGTCGGATCGGCTCCACGAGCCGGTTCTACGTACAGGATATTGACGGTAGGTAGGTGATCAAGGTGCAAGTGGATGGGTGGTGATGTCGTCTCTCGGGTTCCGGTCATCACGGGGAGTCGCTCAGGGTCCAAGGTGCATCGACATGGGGTATTGGGTATCTGAAGCTGCTTTTTAAGAAAACAAAACCGGTCCGTTCCTCTCCGTCGTAACCGAGTCGGGAGTGGCCGCCTACGGACCGCGGGGTATGTTGGACGCCACGCCCCGGACGCAGTCCAGGCACCGCACGATCTCCACCCCCGAGTCCGTGAGCCCCTCGACCGCGCACCAGGCGCAGACCCTCCTCCGCTTGATTCTCTCTCCGTACCTGTATGCCTGCCCGGCCATCGGCTCGTCGAGGGGACCGTCGTCCATGGCGTCGGGAGCGACCGGGGTCGCGCCGCCGCAGTCGGCCGCCGTGCACTCGCGCAGGCAGATGTAGCAGGCGCGCTCGCCGCAGCGGTCGCAGTCGGCGTACGCGTCGAGCACCTCGCGCGTGGTCGGGCGGCGGTGGCAGATGTGGCACGGGCGGAGGACGTGCTGGTCGTACTCGGGGATCGTCTTGGGCGAGACCGGGGGCGACGAGCGCGGGGGCACGTTGAGGGAGGTGTTCAGCGGGTAGAGTTTGCCCTGGGGCGCGGACCAGCGAACGCCCGGCCACTGCTCCTGCTGCTGCTGCTGCTGCTGCTGCTGCTGCTGCTGCATCAACCGCCGTCGTTTCGCCGCGAGGGCGGGCTGTGCGCCGGGCCGGGCGAGGTCTGCTTCGGTGGCGAGGAGACACTTGGAGCCGGACATGAGGCGGTCGACATCCTGGGGACCGGAGTAGAAGGGCGCGTTGAGATGCTGGATCGATGACGGGACGAAGGCGGTCCTGGGGATGGGTTGTCAGCACGTAAACAGACGGCTCCCGACGGAGCAGGGGTTTCCCACGTACGGTTCCTGGCCCTGGCTCGGGGCCACCGCGTCTCTCTTGCGCTTCTTCAGGTTGGCAGGAGCCGCCGCAAAGGAATTGGGCGCCTCGCAGAGGGTGCCCGGCATGGCGGTCGCGTGGTTCGTGGCGCTGGAGGGATCGGAGAGATGCATGGGCCGGACCAGGAGGGGGTGCTGGATGGGAAGACTCCGCAATGCATCCAGACCTGCCCTGGGATCAGGCGAGGAGACGTCCCTCTGGAGGCCAGGCGGCGGGGACGAGGTGGTGAGGGGAGGAGGTTCTGGGGAGGTTGGCGTTGAGGTCAGGCACGGCCCGGGCTCCACCGGACATGAGCCAGGGCTGGCGGCGGGAGCTCCCGGGCCAACCGGCGTCGGTCTGCGGGGGCAGTTCGTCTATCTGCATGACGCTTGAACAAAAAAAAATAAAAAAATAAAAAAAATAAAAAAAATAAAAAAAATAAAAAAAATAAAAAAAATAAAAAAAAATAAAAAAAATAAAAAAATAAAAAAAATAAAAAAAATAAAAAAAATAAAAAAATAAAAAAAATAAAAAAAATAAAAAAATAAAAAAAATAAAAAAAATAAAAAAATAAAAAACCCTGTCTCGGTATGCAGTGCATCATGCAGTAGGTTGCCAGAACTTGAACAGCGGCTCCCGCCACCTGCCTTGCTTGTTGCTGATGCGGACTGTTACTCAACCGCTTCAACTCACGTGATGTAAAGCAGTCTGCCAGGGGCCTTGTGGACGACCGTCTGCCATGTTCATCCCGTCATCCTTCCAGCTGGCCTCGAGACGCGCCCGGATCGTCTGCTCGTCCAGCGGCCCGTCGTCGCCGTCGCCGCGCAGCACCGCGGCGCGGTGCTTTCCGCCCCGTCAGCAACTCGAACTGCGCGATGGCCTGCTTCGCCCGCACCTCGAGCCCGTCGCGCCGCGCCACGGCCTTGGCGCGCTCGACCGCGCGGGCGGACGGTGTTGGTTCTCGATACCTCGAAGATATGCGGTCTGGTTACAAGGACGGTTGAAATGCAGGGAAACGGCGGTCGGTGGGATCCCTGCGGAGATCAGCTCCGATCCCCGCGGATCGGCCGGCCGAGGTCGTCGCCGCGCATATCCCTGGCTGCATATAAGACGGAAGGTCGAGATCAAGGTCCCGCTCGAGTCCTCGGGGGCTGCGTTCGTCCTGTGAAGGGCACTCCCTCTTTTTTCTTTTTTTCCTCTTTTTCCTTTTTTCCTTTTTTTCTTTTTTTGCTTTTTTTTCTTTGTTTTTTTTTTTCCACAGGTCTACTCCTCTCCACCGGCCTCCCTCCGAGCCCTGCAGACCGGTCTGGACACAGGGAAGATGGAAGAAAGGCAGGTGCATGCACAGGCTCAACGCAGGGCAACCTGACGTCCGCCCAGGAACGCAGAGAGTGTCGCCTCGTCCGGTGCCTGCCAACCCCACGCACACGCTTCCCGAGGACCGCTGCCGGTGTCTCTCCTCTTCCCCACATGCTCCTTCCCGGGGTCGATCTGACGTCAGCCGGTTCCGGGCCGGTGCCGTGCTGCCGCCCCCCTCTCTCTGTGGGGTCGGCTGCGGCGCCGGCAAGCAGCGGCCTGCGTCGGCGTCCTCTCTATATATACCCTGACGTCCCTCCGTCTGCATGTCAACGAGATGCCGATGGACAGACGCAAGCGCGTGTCGCGCGCGTGCGACCGCTGCCGCAGCAAGAAGGACAAGTGCGACGGCGCGCGCCCGGCCTGCGCGGCGTGCGTCGCGTCCGGGCTGGCCTGCTCGTACGACCCCAAGGCGAAGAAGCGCGGCCTGCCCGGGGGCTACGTGCGCCGCCTCGAGACGCTGTGGGCGCTGGTGTTGAGCCGCATCGACGGGCTCGAGGACGCGGCGCTGCGCCTGCTGGCGGCCGGCACGGACGAGGGCCCGTCGGCCTGGAAGCGCAGCCGCCTCTGCCGGGCGCTCGAGCAGCCGCCGACGGCGGACCGGGCGCGCGACGACTCCTGCCGGTACCGGGTGGTCGGCGCGTCGTCGCCGGCCCCGCGGGCGACGCCGAGCGGTGGTCTGCCTGCACCGGCTGCGGATCTCCTGCAGCTCCCCCCGCAGGCGGCGCAGCTGCTGGACCGCTACTTTGCGCGCACGCACCCCTGGTTCCCCGTCGTGGCACGGCACGCCGTCCTGCGCGCGTCGTGCCGCTACCCGTGCCGCCCGCCGCCGGACGGCGACCACGCCGCGCTCTGGGCCATCCTCAGCTACACCGCCGACGACCCGTCCACGGCGGACGAGTGCGACGCCGTGGCCCGCCGCCTGGTCCCGCCGGAGACGGGGCGCTTCGAGGCCGGCCACGTGCCGGCGCTGCTGCTGCTGGCCCTGGTGCGCGTCGGCCGCGCGGACTGGACGGCCGCCTGGCTGCTCTGCGGCCGCGCCGTGCGCGTGGCGCAGGTCCTGCAGGCCGGCCCCGGCGAGCACGGAGCCGGGCTGCTCGCGTGCTTCGTCGTCGACTCTCTGCTGTCGGTGCGCCTGTCGCGCCGCCCGTCGCTGCGCCCCGAGGACGTGGCCCTGCTGGCCGAGGACGGGCCCGACGAGCGCTCCGCCTGGGCCGACGTGCTCGGCGCGGTTCAGGGCCGCACCCCGCCGCGCCCCGGCCCGCTGCGCGCCCGCAGCGCCTTCAACCGCCTGGCCGAGCTGGCCGCCGTGCTCCCCCGCGTCTACACCAGCCGCAACAACAACAACAACAACAATGACGACGAGGATGATGATCTCCGCCTCCTGCGGGCCCTCCGGCGCTGGGACGACCGCCTGCCGCTGGGCTGCCGCCTGATCGGCCCCGAGAGCATCTTCCCCGAGCGCCACTCCGCCCTGCTCCCCCACCAGACCTACCTCTGCGTCGCCTACGTCGCCGCCCTGTTCGCGCTCTACGCCCGCCTCGTCGCCCGCCCGCAGACCCCGCCGGGCCTGCGGCGGTCCGCGCTCGCGGGGGCCAAGAAGCTCCTCTTCCGCCTGCTCCCCGTGCTGTCGCAGCACGCGGACAACTTCCGCTGCGGTCTGCCGCCGCTGTTCGAGTTTCCCCTGCGCGCCGTCGTCGCGGGCGCGTTCCGCCTGCGCGCGCGCCTCGAGGCGGACGCCTTTCCCTTCCGGCGGTGGGTCGAGTCACTCTCCGAACGGATCGCCGATCTCGACGGCCGCTGGCCCGTCTTTGCGTCGTTGGCGGCGGCCATCGAGCACGGCCTGCGGTCTGGTCTCCCAGACCCCCGACCGTCCCAGACGACGCCGCCCGTGTCCGGAGCTGCAGCCCGTGTGGTGGGAGATACGGCAGATCCCACGGGCAGAGCGCATGACGGTCCGCGGGATGGCCCTGGCGACGACGGATCCGACCACGCTTCGACCATCCCCGGCATCAGCATCCCCGTCGACGGCAGCTACATGACCCCGCAGGACTCGACAGAAGCCCCAGCGGCGACGGACGCGGAACGGCCGCAGTCCGCGGGTTTCCGGACCCAGGACGCAGACACCCCGCCGACGCCTGATTCGGCCTCCAACCCGACCGACAGGAACACGGATGAAGGTGCTGGCAGCGGAGGGTCCGCTCCCCCGCCCACCGACCTCGACGCCCTCTTCAAGGACCTGGCCTCGAGCCGCGAGGAGGCGCTCCGGGACTCCGGCTCCGTCGACGACGGCGCCGTCCACGCCTTCCGCGACGACCCGGACCGCCTGGCCGGCTCCGAGCCGCCGGTGCGCCCGCCGTCCGTCGCCGACATCTGGCCACCGCCAGGCTTCTTCCCGGAGATGTTCCACGAGTCGCGGTAGTCGTCCGCTCTTCAACCGGCTGTGATTGAGTTACCATCGGCGAGACGACTCACCCTGAATATATCTGATCCGATGATATGAGCGACGAATCCGTCATCCAGCCGAATAATGCCGTTGCACTTCTATACGCTTTGCGATCCCTTCCTTCGTCCGAGTGGCTTCTCTGACCCTGCGGTGGACGGCACCGACGAACGGCAGAACGAGACATGAGGCGACGAATCACGATTCCCGGAAATAGTCTACAGCGGTTCTCCTTCTCTGATCTGGATCTTTCACACCGCGTACCACTTCCCAGGATGTCTCGGGGCGTGTATGACAGAGCGGGCCATACTGTCCGTTCCGTCGCTGACGGTTACCATTGCATTAGGATGCCTTTCTGGGTCAGTCATCGACCGCCAGGCGCATGCCGTGCCGTGCGGCACCTTCTGCCATACCCGGTCGGAAGGTGTCTCGAGCCCCCTGTCCAGGTTGCATGTGTATATATATATATACGCTAGTTGTCTGCACTGGCCCCGGTTTCCATTTACCATGTAATGTAGATGTGAGATACCGTGTTGAATGCAGTAAGATCATCCGTTGCCTGTAGTACCCACTGCAGACACAGCCTACTGTGCAGATTTAAATATATAGATATATATATATATGTATATTCGAGCTTATAAATCAGGTATCCAGAGGTACTTTGGCCCGGCATCCCTGATCTACAGCACAGCCACTGTCCTCTGTGCACAAAGCACAATGTCCATCATACAGTAATTAACACTTGTTATATTCTATCGTATCACATGCACCATCCAGGTTTCTTTCGTTCCAGCTACCAAGCATCTCAATCACACCAGCGAGTGCGCCACACATATATACCCTGCAGTCCAAACCGTCCCGAGCACCAGCGCACAGGATGTGAAGGGGCCAAAAGAAACATCCTGTTAGAGAGAGAGAGAGGCCATGATCACTGCTAGTTGCAGTGAGATCTGGATCTGATATTGATATATATATATATATATATCCCGCACTGGAGAACCCCAGGCCACCAGAAAGATCATCACTAATCAACTGGCTCAATACTCAATACACAGTAAATGGAGAAAAGGGAGTCTCGGGAACTGCTGCAGTGCCAGGGCCGGTGTCAGTGATTTATCTATCTATCTATTTACCTATCTATATATCTATCTACAGAGTAGTAGATACATGCATGGATGGATATCCAGCTAGATAGATAGACAGGTAGGCAGATAAACAGACAGATAGATTATCTAGCAGGCCGCTCGCCCTGTGACAGGATGGGATGAGATGGCAGAGCCTGCAGCTGCAGCTGCAGCTGTTCCTGCCAGCCCGCTCTGTCAGGAGTGAGTGAGTGAGTGAGTGAGTTGGTGAGCGCTGCTCGGCTCGGCTCGGCTCCTTTGTAGAGTTGTAATTTACGAGGCTGTGTGTATGTTTATGCGCTCGCTTGTTTGTGTGCAGGAGGAGAAGAAGAGAAGAAGGTTGCGGTGAAGAAAAAGAAAGCCCAGGCCCAGAATACCCCATGGCGCTGCTGTGTATTGGCTCCCTGAGGAACACATCTGATTATGTATGTACAGTTTCTTTTTTTTAAAAAAAAAAAGAAAAAAAAGAAGAAAAAGAGAAAAACATCTTAAACACATGTAGTCTGCTCAATGAACCGAACGGACGGACAGGATAGGGAGATGAGATCGGATCAACGAGTAGAATCCACCCCATATTGTACTGTACATACAGTGCCGAGTCCTTTGCACCCACCATTACATTGTTGATGATTTGATAGGTAGCAGTGTTCTCTACCTACCTACCTACCTCCCTACCATGGACGGACCTGCAGAGCTGTGAGGCTGTCAATTGACAGGTCAGGGACAAGGACAAGATAAGCCCGCTGCAGATGTCAGAGTCAAAAGCGGGCGGATGGATCGCAGACATGTCGCCGCTGTCCAGGCCCAGCCCTGTACTGTACTGTGTACTGTGTACAGTACAGACGATGTGCAGGGAGCGCGAGGCTGAGGTCTGTCCCTTGACGTTGACATTCAGGAATGACTATATATATATATATGTTCTGTACACTGCATACTACTGTACTAAAGGAGTCCAGATCCAGTGCGATCGTGTTCAACCCCCGCCATGCCTGTTGCGTTGGATCCGGGCAATCTCCAACTGTTATCGATCAGGTTCCTGAGGACCGCATCCGTGGAGAGTCCGATATGCAACTTGAACATAGTATTCACGAGGTGGTGTAGTTGGGTTCACTTGGAATTAATTGTTTTGAAGAGATGAGAATAGAGCTTTTTTTTGTTTGTTTGAGAGGTTGATATTGTGGAAGCTGTATATATGTAGAAGATATTAAATAATCTAGAATTCTCTACAAAAATGTATATATATATATATATATATATATCGGTGATCTAATCACTGAAGACGACACATAAAGATATCCGCTTATAATTGTTACAATGTTCCAATTCTTATGCACTATCCTTTTTCTTGTCGGTAGGACTAGGTCCGTTTTTTAGTCAGTCAGTCAGATTTAGCAATTTTTTTTGGAGTTCATCCTTGGCTAGGTAACATAGCCTATTTCCTACAGTCGTCTTGGCCAGGCGCCGTCGGGATGCGAGTGCGAGTGTGAAGGTACTCTGTACGGAATGCTACTTCTACATCAGCCAGGCGGACGCCATGGACAATCTGTAAAGTGGAGGGAGATCGGATCGAGAGCTGGTTGGTCGGCTGGCTTGGAGAAGACAGTGCTGAGTAGGTACTGAACTGACGTATCTTACAAAGCCTTGTTATCGGAGGCGCGCTGAGGGATAAGGAAGGGACTGACCAAGGCACGGCTGCCACTAGGCACAAAGGATAAAGACAACAAATTAGTTATAAAAATTCCTGTAAAGACACAAACTGGAGGACACCTGGGCCTGGCATTTACCCGGTGAAGTCGCTCCTAGCACACACCACAACATAGGATGTGCGCAGATGAAAAAATTCCTGAATCCTGACCTTCCAAGGAAAAGAATGACTCTCCTAAAGAAGGGGAACTCTTGCCAAGAACTTGTCGAGACTTGCCCCAACGAAATACCTCAGTACAGTACTATAGCACTTGTCTGGGCAGTATCATCCTGTGCAGAATAACCAACGAACACTGCTGAAATGCTTCTCCAGATAATCACGTCCGCACCCCGCGACATTGTTGACAGGACGGCAAGTGAGATCTGCAACGGGGCTAGGTTCAAGGATGCTCTTGCTGCTGCTGCTGCTGCTGCAAGAAGATTGTGAATGCTTTCAGATCATTGTGGTCAGGTCGGGACTGTCAAGCAGCAGCAGCAACGACAACATCTGCAGGTGGCTAGGCGGGATATATCTTGAGGTGGTATCCCCTTATTCCTAGAAAATAATCCAGATACATCTAGCTTACTGTCCAAGTCAGCAGTTATCCAGACCTTCGCCGGCTCCCTCCTCCATCTACTACCACTCCAAACCCAGGCAAGCTGTCCTGGAGCCGTTCATAGACGGCTTCGGCGACGGCAATGGTCCCGTCTACGTAAGGAGGCGTCAGGGGCCTGTGTTCTGTGGCCGAGATGCGAATCTTCTTGATCCTGCAGAACGCTTTCCAAGCATCCTCCATCATGATCTTCAGAGGCTCCGTCCCTGGCCACCGATTCAGACAATTGTGCATTGTGTGCACTGTTCCATGGTGTCCTGCGTGCGCTGCAAAAAGCTCTCGTCCATCTGCAGCAGAGCAGGTCCGTGGATATCTTGGTGTTGGTCATTGACGACGGTGGCTGGAGGTGAACCCTATTCAGAGTCTCTGATGAACTGTCAGATCATGGAGCTGTAACTAACTCTGAAAAGCACAGCCACTGACCACATGTCTGGCATCAAGCATTAATGCTTGTGGACCTGTAGATATACTGGGTATGATCCTGCCGGAGAAAAAGAATACCACTCTACTATTTGCAAAAGAGGCCATGACAGCCAGTTGCAATCAGAATTGGCACTTTTTCCCCAGTCATTAGATCCTTTTGACAACCACATGCATACATGATGCAGTCAGAATCTAGATAGATACTCACGCAGACAGGTCTTCATTGCCCTTGTTTCTCGACGGCTGATCTTCTCGCCCGGGAGGAGTGGAAGGCCATTCGAGGTTGGCCAGGACCAGCCAGAAAAATATTATGCACTATGCATAGTGGACATCCCTACCTTTTTGCCTTTTTTTTCCCTCTTCAGGGCCAAGCAGTTTAGGAGGTCCCTCCGCTGAGCATGTCCTCTGACGAGGTCATGTCCATGCGGATGATGCTGCGCGTGTGGATCTCCAACCTTGAGGACCAACTGAACCAGTGGAAGCAGACCTGCGCTGACATCTACACAGCCGGGCAGTCTGTGGAGGTCCCGCGCCGCGAAGACAACCACTTTCCCATCTTCAGATGCCGCGACCTCGTGGATCGGCGCGCTCGTCGTCCTCGGGAACCTCATGTACCCGGGCGTCATCGCCGAGGCCATGTGCCTGTACTGTCGCCGCTCATCCTGGTGGCATCCGCCTGCACAACCGATACATGGCTGTGTAAAACATCTGCCACGGCGTGCAGTGCTACACCTAGACAATCCCAGGGCTGTTTGCCTCCCAGATCATGGTCCCGCCGCGGGCCATGCTGGTTTCACCGAGGGAAGCGAGGAGGCCCGGCTCATGAAGGAGGTGTTCCGTGCCACCGGGAACCAAGTTCCAGGTTCTGCTGTTGTTGAATTTGGCGGAGATTTTTTTCAAGGACGGTGAAATAGGTCCAACGGACGTGGTTTGTATAGCTGGGCTTTGAAACGACAATTCTTTTACTGTCTTTTACCCCCTTGTGGAAAGAGATTTAGGATTATGTATGAGAGAGAAAAAAAAGGAAGCTCTTGAATGGAAGAGGCCTGGGGCTAAATCGAAGAATCATCCTTATAGTTATATTCACAAAACAAGTGAAGTCAAATACAAAACTATTGTGATAATTGAGCTGATAGAGACATGATCGCACATAACTGACTTCACATGTCGGTCGGTTCAGTCTCCACCATCCATATTGTGGATCTGCGACTGCTGTCTTCAGGTCTAGAACATTCTCTAAATTGTGAACAGCCGCTTTCATGTCACCATCATGCTCAAGCTATCAGTTGATAAGATCTAATTGCTGCACTTTCTGAACCCGGACAGTTGAATGGCTGCTTGGGACCGAGGATCAAATCACATCATGTTATATTGTACTCTTCCTGGCCCGGCACCTTACTAAATGTGTGTAGGAAATTGACACGACGAAGGTTTAATTATGTTCTTAAAGGTCGACTCTTGGATACATTATGAGGGAGAACACACACACACACACACAGAGAGAGAGAGAGAGAGAGAGAGAGAAAGAGAGAGATAATGTATGTGGTTGAAGCTTCTTGCAAAAGCTTCCGAGTTAAAGTGACAACATTGATCAATTTCTGATTTTATCTTCATCTGACTTTTTTGGTTGTTTGTTCTTCCGGTCTCTGGTTCTGGACCTTGAATGCTTGTCACAAGCGAGACAGTGGTGAGATATCTCTTCTGTAGATTTCTGTTTCTTGCCTTGTCCTTATCCAAAGACCTTGATTGAGAACAGGATTCTATTCATACTGTGATTTACTTGGACAAGAATAAGGAGGAGGAGAAATTCGCCATGACCAGATATCTTTCTAAATCTGAGGTTGGACATTGGATGTTGGATATACTCTGTTTCTCAGGTAATTGAACTATTTTTTGCAAATCAGTATAAAAGTAACCACGCCTAATACTGCTCTATTATCTAGCAGCCTAAGGCTTCTAGGGATATCTACCACTACCTTCTGCATAGCATGAGCATTCACTGAGACCTGTCTTGCCCTAGTGCACCTTGCATGTGCTCTACTGTAAATAAAGATACTACCGGTCATGAACTGTCAATGTCAATGTCAATATCATAGAGTTAGGTCGATTCGGTTACTTGCTTTCTTTCCTTTTTTGCGTGCTTTCATTGAATCGATTTATATAAATAGTAACAGTAAGACATAAAGAGAGAGAAAATGATAATGCCATGATAGGTAGTAATTCTCGTAGAATCTATATATTATTTAAGGCGATGTAGAAGATTGTGCTCAGGTGTTCTTTTTCCACACATAGTCTAGTTTAAGGCCGCTGGATGACCTGAGTACTATAGAAGGGATATAGTAAGTCACGTTGAGGCTATCGTTACGAAGGCATTCTTGTGTCGGGGACGAAAAAGATGATGGGTATATATATGTTTCTAATTCTATCCTGCTCTGTGCGGTACTATCTACCCGATGAATTCGGTCGACCGATCAACCTTTCAGTATCCATCACATATATCTCCACTAGAGCATCCATGTTCTTCTGTACAGTATAATCATCTCGGACTAAAACCCTCGCAAAGATCAGCCGAACATGTCAATCCCATGGATAGGTATCTTCCTCAACACAAATATCCAAACCTCTCCTCCCTTCGCCCGCTGCTCCCAACGCCCGGCCCTCCGTCAGACGTGCTCCCCTTGTTTACCCGGACGAAGATATCCGTCTTGACTGTCACACGGCCACTTGCGACTTCTGGGTCCGGCTGCGCCTTGACGGTCCGATCCGCTGACTGGCTGGAGACAGAGTCGCTGCCTATCTTGCTCGGAGAGTCCTCGTTCGCCGTCGCGGTGGCCGTCACGCCCGTGCGGCGGCCGCTGTTCTTTTCACCGGCGTTGTGGCTCGAGTGGGAGCTTGACCGGAAGTAGTGGCCGCGGCTTTCGCGGCGTTGGTCGACGAAGGTGCGGAGGAAGAGACGGATGACGGGCGCGCAGGTGGCGATGAGGATGCTGTAGTTTTCGATTCTGTAGAACCTCTGGTTGGTGGAGTTCAATGTGGATATGGTCCCGAAGAAATTAGAGCATTCAGACTCACTTGACCCAGAGGACAAAGGATACGATATTATCTAAATCTTGTCAGCCTGACACCCACGTAATGGCCGTCTCCGGTCTTACATGTAAAATCTAATCGGTCGTCGAGGGATTTCAGGAGCTATGTATCACCGTTAGCAGCCAGACCAGCACAGTCGTGAAGTCAACATACGTAGGTCTTGACGATGGACGCAATTCCCGACAACACGAGCGGTCCGCTCAACGTGACTGTCTGCCAGACCCGGCGCGACCGCACGGAGCTGTTGAGCCTTCGAAACTGCGACCAGGCAGACACGTCGGGGTTTCGCTTGAGAGTCTGAAGGAAAAACTGCCACAGCTCGAATGTGGCGGTGACTGCGAGGAAGAAGTCGATTATCGTGTTGAAGCCTGCAAACAAGTATATGTTAGCCTGCATTATCACTGTATGTGGCAAAGGGGAAATCTTACCTCCTTGCACAAACCCTACGGTGGTCTGCACTGATGGGTCTTGACATTTAACCGACCCATCCTCAGGAAGGGGATCCCACATGTAGTGGAAGTACTTTGTCCGATCGGACTGCGCCGTCAGCTCGATACGCTCCCTTAGACTAAACAGGACAGGCATACTGGACGGTACGGATGTGGCCCGCACTGGACGACAATCTGCACGATGGTAACGGAGTTCACGATAATCTGCACCATCATGCAGACGATAATGGTCAGTCGCAATCGCCGGTCGCTGTTGGCGAAACACTGGTAGAGAAACCATGTCATTCCTGCCCGAGAGACCATCGCCGCGGCCACGGCTACATTTCGTCAGCAAGCCGATCGTTTCTATAATAGTCGTATAAGCTTACCTGTTGGCTGCGAGGCATAGTCAAACCGCAATGACTGGACCTTCTCCTCCGGCGTCAGATAGTAGAAGTGCCTCCCAAGTCCCCAGTTGTAGCTGTGACGGTCAATATTTCTGTGTTTTCAGTCTTTGTGTCGGAGAAGCCTACCTGAGCTGGATCAGCGTCATATGAAGTACATCAAGAGCATAACCAAAGAAAAAGATCACGTCTTCCAAGCCCCATACTCTTTCCGGTGCTGTCACCTTCGGGAGATTCCAGCGGATCCATGCTTTCATGAGAAGCCTGAAGATCAGAACCAGGCCAACAGCGCCGGTCAGAACCTGGATTTGGTCAGGGATACTGAATGAATTAAAAAGACCGTGTATAGAATTGCTTGGCCGCCGACATACCCAGCAGACTCTGAATATGTCCGTCCCTTGAGATTTGTCAGTGAGTTCTGCATCTGTTCAGCCAAGGGACTGCTTACCTATGTTGACATCGCCTCCTGCTGGCGGCGGGATATTCATCTTTGGATGGATGATCTAAGGGAAGGAACGGCACTTGATCTATATAACAGCATAAGTCGCGCTGCTGTGTGGAGCAGACTGTGGATGTGGACAAAATAGATGGCGATTCATGGGACAGACATCCACACCGGATTAGATTCTTGGTGTGTAGGGTCAGGACGAGAGATGGGGTCCGGTGGTTATCTATTCGAATGATAACTTTAACTTGTTATGCGGTCCCGAAATTCAAAGATAGAGATTTCTATCGCAGTGGTCCGAAACGACACGAGTAAAGCTGCTTGACAAATTAAATTTGTTTCGGAAATGACCTGCAAGAGCTATCATGATATCACCCATTTCGGCATTTCTCGTGGTAGGGAAGAGCCAACCGGGAATGTTGCAGTTCCTCCTGCGGGATAAGGTGGAGGAGGGAAAGACAGGAGGAGAACCGTGAGGGAAGTAGGTGATGTACATCATTTCCAAACTCTAAAAGATTGGATTAAGATCTTTCACATAGAATAACCAAGCTATGCGTCGTGTCCCAACTGTCTTGGCCAAAATCTATACTGAGAACAACATTAGGACAGGATATACTGCGCGCTGTAGGTAGAGCAAACTCCAATGTTGGCCACCTACTGAATCTGGATGAGATATCCGGCGACAACTAGGGCAAAGATACTCCGATCTAGCAATCACGCTCACAAAAAAAAGGATCTTTTAGCCCATGACGCCAATCAACTGGCGCGGTACCCCGCATCAACGTCCAGAGAAGAAGCACAGAAGGCAAGCTGCAGGGAGCTCGCTCCGAGTCGAGAGCTCTGGGGATTGCTGGGGCGGAGACTGCAGATCTTGAGATGCAAGCGATAAAGGATAACGAGTCTTTCGCAATCCATTATTGAAGCATGGTTGGCGATTACTGCAAGGGATTGGTTGAAGAATCGGCGTGATGTGGCGACAGACACGCAGAGATGGACAAAAATCAAATAACCAGAGGCAGTCCATCAAGAGCAGCTGTTTTCTCGTGCTCATATGGGGTACAGCAGGCCTTTCACTGTGTACTGTGACTCCGATAACCTGAAAAATGGGACATCAAACTAGCAGAGGTTTTGATGTCTCGTCAGCAGACATAAACAGAACATCAGTACTTGAAATGCAATGACATGGCAGGCCATCATTCCGCAGCTCTCTCTCTGCTCGGGCATCACTTGTTCATTATGGACAGAGATACGAGGCGAGGCGGCTAGTGGATGACTGGTCATCCATGGAGTCCCTGGTCATACTCTCTTTGTCTCGCTCGCTTTCCTGCATGTAGTAAGCATTAAGGGACCATGATAGTTGCATAGGCAATGTTATGACAGCTCACGATCGTTCTCCGCGTGATGCACTGTCTTGGTGCCATTGAATGTGATGGACGATCATCCGAGCCTATCGCTAGCCATCTCGAGTCGGCTGGTAGTTGAACTTGTTGATCATCATCGTCGTCAGCTATTTTTGGCCATTGGTTCCCTAGATGCATGGTGTATCTTGATATGATGGAGGATGCAAGGGTGTGTCTACCCAGCCCTAAAAACCTACCAGAGTGGGAAAGATGCAGAGAGCACGGACCAGGGGTCTCTTTCTAAGCCAAGTAAACAAACAAAGAACAAAAGAAGTCCATGCATGTGTCCTCTCACGGTCAGGCAAACTGTGTCCACAGGAGTCCTTTTGCCTGGCTAGATGCTTATTGGCTGCCCTTGAGGTCCAGGGTTGGATATGGCGACGGTTCAGCAGCGGCCACCGACTTCGTACTGTCGATCATTGTCATGATTCGACCAGATCCACGACTAGCAAGGGGTGGTCGGTGCTTCGCGCGAGCAGTGGAGCGTCAGTCTTGCCGAGTCGAGATCCGATTGAAGGATTCGATAATTTCGATCGGAAGACTGTGGGGGGCCATCAACCGTGAGTGGTCGATAACTTCGTGTTTCTGTGTTTTCTGTCTCCTGCATGCGAGGACGGAGGACCAAGAGGGAAATGATCCTGGGATTCCAGCATGCATCTAGGAATTGATACAAGTAGGAGCTGGAGCTTTCTTCTTTTCCTGTTTGGGTTCAAGGCAGCCGTCATCGGTTAGAGGAGTTTTTTTTTTCCCTTCATCACATTGTCCTTCTTGGTATAGACCCCCATACCTAATATGGAATCTACTTATTGTGCTCCGTATGTGTGACGCAAGACTTATCCTTCTGCTAGTTCCAAGCACGCATATGTAGAGTTCATAATGGGGATAAGCGACAAGCAGTCTTAATTATCGTCCCGAATTCAGTTGACAGAATCATAGTATCTTCCTCATCTCGATCAATCCCTCCCCCGCGGGCGGATACGCCTCGAACGTCACCTGCAGCCCACACAGCGCCGCCATCCGCTTCCACTCAGCGCTGCTGCGCAGGCGCCCCGCGTACAGAGTGATCATAGTGGCATGCATCTTGCCGTAGTTTGCGTTCTTGGTGAACTCGTGGATCAGCAAGCGCGAGTACGGGGCCATCGCCGCCGCGATCTTCTGAAGGAGCTCGAGCGCCTCCAGGTCCGGCAGGTTGTGGAAGATGTGCGCCAGGGAGTAGTTCAGCGCGCCCCGTACGGGCTGCGGGCTGCCATCCTTGAAGTTCCACACCATCATCGTGACCTCGGGCACGCTACCGATCTCCGGGTTGAACTCCTGCAGGACGAGGTTGCGCGGCTGGAGGTGCGGATACGCCTCCTTGACCTCGAGGAGCATCTCGCCACGGCCGCCGCCGATGTCGACCATGACGACCGGGCTCTCCGTCCCGGCGACGGCGGCGTCGAGGTCGTACCCGAAGCTCTTAACGCGCTCCGGCATCTTCCCGAACCTGCCGAACTTGCCTTGCATGAACATGTTGAAGCTGTCCATGCGGCCCTGGAGCTGCATGATGGAGTACGTGTGCTCCCACGCGAGAGCTTCATCCCCCATCAACTTGTAGGCGTACTGCATGGGCGTGTCGGCCTCCTTGAAGGGATACTCGAAGCCGGTGTCGACCAGCTTCCGCATCAGAAACGCGCCGGCGAGGAGCGCCTCGGTGGTACTGCCAGCGAGGAGTCAGTTGCGGATTAACCACGGACAGGACGATCATGCTCAGACGTCGGTTGCTGACAAGTGAAGAGCGCCATGCTGCGCGGACGGCATATCTACCATGTGCCTGGTTATGGCGTTTGCGCTGTAGACGTCCTCATCAACCCGCTCGACCAGACCCAACCCGGCCATCACGAACAACGTATCCTCTGGCGAGATCAGTGGGACGGTCGACAATGATCAACGCATATTTTGGAACCCCTTACGGGTCAGTTGTAAACCTACGTCGGGTCAACATTCTTCATTGCCTCAGTGAGAGTCATCGCACGTACACAGAGGTGATTGCTTCTTTGATTCCTCGCTCCGGGCCTCATCGCAGGCGCGCATCACCTGCTCCGCCGTTGCAGGCTTGCCGATGCGGACGAGAGTCGCAAAGAGGTCAAAGTGGATGGCGACAGGCACGAAGCCCAGAGCCGCCGCCTGCAGTATTCCGTCTCAGAGTCCATCTCTCATAAGCGGCCGTAAAGGTCTGTACTCACTGTGGTGACGGTGGCCGCGAGGGCCGCTCCAGGGGGTGGCGGCTGCATTTCCAGCGGGAACAGGGAGTCCAAGGCGGAATCTTTGGAGGGCTGCATGCCTGCACAACTCTTGTCCCGTCAATTATTATACTCCACGGTATCTCAACCCTCGCGGGATTCCTCAGGCAGACGGACATGATGGATGCCGCCATGGACGTGAGGGATCGACACGCGAGTGGACGTGTCACATCCTTTTCGGACAGACCGTTCCCCGAGTATGGAGCACAGCTAGTAACACAGTGCCCAAGCTTCGAAGGTGCCGTCCATCTCGGCTTTATGTGCTGTGCGTAAGCGAGCGATGCCTGCCGTCCTGGTGTGGTGGGACAAGAGACGGTGCGCGCCGAATCATCCCCAGCGACGATCTCCAGACAAAGCCGCGTCTTGACATCCTGTCGAGTTCCATGCATCGATCGCCATGTCCAGATCCTCCTCCAGGCTGCAGCTAGTCTTTCTAGCTTCTACAGAGCCGACTGTATCTCCTTGCTCGGTGTGTGAGATGACATTGTCCGCAAAAGCATACCTAATCATGGATCCATCGGTTCCTGCCTTTTGTCTCACTGCAGCAGACTCCGTACTCCGTAGCTCGGGTCGCGGTAGGTGAGTCTAGGCCAGCAGAGAGGATATTCTGTGCTCTCGAACTTTCTTGTGCAAATCAAGGGCCCTTTGTCCGTGGGACAGACTCCCAACGCTGTCTTATGTATCTAGACGTAGCTAGTTACACTGATCAGTACGAGAACAAGGCATCATGGAGAACAGAGCACGGCATTCTAGATTCACACTAATCCAGTCCGCGCTGGTCGGGGATGCTCTCGTGCATTGATCTCATTCAACACGATTTCTTCATCATGCAACAAACTTCTTGAAGCGACAGAGGGGACGCCTTTCTGCGTTACCACAGTCGATTGGGCTCTTAGGCGTCGACTCATCATATGCGATATCAAGCCATTTGGTAGCTGTATTTCCTCCCAACATGTGGCACAGCTGTCCGAGCATAGAAAAGACGGGCTTGTCCGATCCGCGTTGTCGAACTGTCAAAATTCAATCGTCTCTGTTGTTTCTCTTTTTCCTCATCTGATATCTCTCTTCTTTTCGTTCCCTGATGCTTATATCTTACTCCTAAGTCCCTAAGTGCAGAAAGATACAGGGACCGTTGGCTTTGCACAATATAGTCCTTCATTGCTGCATGCATTTGCAATTCCGGGGACTGGTCTCTTTCCTTGCTGGTTTCGCTGGTTCATGAGTTGCGGCCTATTCCAATGTCTGAACTTGCGACGTTCGACACCAAGAGCCTTGACGGCGAGACTCTCGAGCTTACCCCGGGGGCTTTCGAGAAACCAACCCTCAGAACACCACAAACTGAGAACCGCAATGAGGCGAACGTTCTCAATGGACAAGATCCAAATGACACCGCCGATCCTCAGAACTGGAGTTTTCGAAAGAAATGCTTCGTGTTTGCTGCACTGATGTCGAGCTCCATTCTTGCCGACGGGTAAGCCGTCTTTGCTGTATGGATTCCCCGATCCCGGCATTCGGTTGACACACAGTCAGTGCAATGACATGGGGGACAACTCTGGTTGTTCCACAAGCGGTGGAATGGGGAATCAGTACTACGCACTCTGCTACCAGCATGAACTACGGTATCCTGCTGCAGGGCTTCGGTGGTATTCTCGCTGTGCCTTTCATAGAGGCTTACGGACGGTAATACCACGACGCGCAAACTCTCCACGTAGACACGCTGACATTGCAGTAGTCTTCCAGTTTGGCTGTGGCCGCAGATCGTCACTCTGTTAATGGTCCTTGGAGCTACCCTATCAAACAACTGGGGAACTTTTACGGCATTCCGTTCTCTTCAGGGTCTCTTTGGTACTGTTCCACAGGTGATCGGCCTCCCGATTATTCACGACATGTACGCCCCGAATGGTAAGTCGATGTCTGCGTCACTGCTTGTCAATGTTGCTAATTTCTATCAGAATGGCCTCGCATGGTCAATATCTGGTACGTCTGAGCTATCTAGGACCAACGGTCAGAATATCCTAACTCTTGCAGGGGCACGACTTTTCTAGTTGGCCCATTTCTTGGTCCAGCCATAGCGGGGTATATCGCTGATGGTAGCAACTGGAGGGCCTCTTTCGGAGTCCTCACGGCGCTCTACATGATCTCCACGCTCATGATCCTTGTGTCCGCACATGAGACATATTACGTCAAGGGAGAGCGTACCCAGGTGACTTCTCGTCTGAAGTCCCTCTTTGGCATCGGAAACACACACCTTCCGAAACGTGTTACCTTGGCGGAACAGTGCAAGACCCTGGTTTCCCTGATTTTCAAGTTTCCGTTGCTGCTGATTGGTATGCGATTGGCTGTCCCTTTATTCTCCAATGCTAATGACTAATGTCTTGCTTATAGGTATCGCAACCATGGTCAACGCTACTTGGGCTATCGGTATAGCCACCGACCAACCGTCGAGAGAGGTAGCGATGCTGACACTTCTCAGGGATTACTACAACTGTTGACTCCATTCTTCATGCGCCACCATATCTGTTTAATACCATTGAAGCTTCTTCCATGAGGTTCGCTGGCGTCGTTGGCGCTCTTTGCGGTAATCAAAGCTGGTCTAGTTTGAATCCTTACCCCGTGCTAACGGAACCCCAGGATACATCTTCGGGTTCTTCTTTAACGAATGGATCTTCAATTCCCGCCGCACATGCTGGCGAACTGAATATCGTCTGCACGGAGTCTGGTTCGCTATTGCTAGCATGACCTGCGGGTTGCTGACATACGGCCTGACGCTAAACTTCGGCAAACATTGGATCGGGCTCGCCTTTGGCTGGGTCATGCTGAACGCGGGAATGATCACAAGTACTGTGTACGTAATGTTCAATTATCCCGAGATCTAAAACATTGTCCATCTAACCACCTGCTGCCGCATCAGCGCCATAACCGCCTACGCCCTCGAGAAATACCCCAACCACTCGACCTCGGTCTCGGCCATCATTAACATGTGGCGCACTTGCGGCGGCTTCTCGGTCGCATACTTCCAGCCGGCATGGATTGCGCGTGATGGTGCAGGTGTCGTCTTCGGGATCCAAGCCGCCATTGTCGTGATTTGTGCCATCCTCACCATTACTCCCATCCTGGTTCTAGAGAAACCGAAGCAGCGGCAGGAGACCGTATCTGAATGATGTGATGACGATCATGATCAGCTTTAAAAAGAAAGCATTTGCCATACAGCGGAAACGGACTGCAAGTATATACAATGCTACGTATGTATGATTGAATATGCATATGTTCGGTGGATGCTCGCTTGAGCTTCCTGGATGTCGTTATGCTGTTACGTCTTATGCGACACGAAAGCAGATGGAAATGTCATTGAAGATTGATGTTCTATTAATTTTTAATAAACGTGGGCTGCCGCTGTAGCACTTATCATAAGACTTCTCTGAACAACGTCGGAATTAACGTCGGTGCTGTTAGTGTAAGGGGTCTCATCCAGTCGGCTCGCCGAACAAGTTGCACAGGTTGCTATATGTATATCCTCACTAGTAGTAGTTGATGACATCATCTTGGAAACTGGTCCATATTCTCGGATATATCACCTGTTGAAAACTGCTTCGCTAAGTACTGCACATACTCATTGGAAACACAAAGTGCTTCAATGTTCGAGTTGACAGGTCTCAGCAGCAGTTGAACTTTGGGTCGAAACAAGGAATTTAATGAAGCAGTACATACCTTTCGTAATAAGACAACAGGATAATATTAATCCATTGCAGCAATTTCTCGAAGAACACCGCTTCAGGCTCTTGTGGTCTGAATTCGCATAGTCTGAACGTGAGTCGGTTGGATGTCCCACCTCTGGCTTGAACGTAACGTCTTCATTCATTTACACCGTGTCCCTCGCTCGATAAATCCTGCTGATGCAGTATTCTCTGACACGCCTTGGAAGTTCAGCGGCTCCAAAAGACAGCGATTGAGCGCGTAGACGGGCGGCTTGACTGCCTGGCATATCTACCTTTGTAGGAAGGACTCTAATCCTGTTAGGCGGATAATTGAAGTCTAAGAGTCTAAGTTTCTCGATTCCTTTATCACGTCCCAGTCCGCATTCTATATACTGTACGGACTTCTTTGGGGTTTCCTAGGGTGGATCATTAGGTGTCTATCTACCCGTGACTGATGTAGATAAATCTTAGCCTAGGATCCTAGGGATGAATACGCGCTATGAACGATTATTATTCTTTTTGTCTGGTTTTTACTCCCATAAGTTGGAGTCTCCTGCTAGGTTGTGTGCTAAGGGACTAAAAGAGGCGAAAGGATTCTCCATAGTACATTTTACCGGCCAGTGGTATGAAGTTGCAGCTGCTCACATCACTCTACTTGAGATGACTGATCTTACTCATCAAAAATTTGACAACGTACTCTTAGTCTGGGATATTACCAATTATTTGAATTATTTAACATCCTCGTCCGCGGGCTCGATGCCGAAGCCCATGACGATCTCGCGCGTCGCCATGGCGCCCTTGCTGCTCCGGGCGCCGATGGGCTTGCGCTCGCGCTCGTACGTGTCGAGGATGGCGTCGTCCGCCTCGCCCTTGAACACGGCCGCCAGCTTCCAGCCGAGGTTGAAGGCGTCCTGCATGCAGCCGTTCATGCCCTGCCCGCCGGACGGCAAGTGGACGTGCGAGGCGTCGCCGCAGGTGATCATGCGGCCCGTCCGGTAGCGCTCGGCGATGTGGTTGCGGACGACCCAGGCCGTCACCCAGGCCGGCTTGCCGACCTTGAACCCGATGCCCAGCCGGTCAGCGACCTCCTGGTATGCCTTTTGCGCGTCCTTGGCGAAGGCATACTCGCCCGTCGGCTCGCTCATGTAGATGCGCCAGTGCTTGCCGGGCATCTTGGTGCAGTTCATGAACAGGTCCTTGTTGAAATAGTAGTTCATCCAGCGGTCGTCGAACGTGACGTTACTAGTAGAAAGCAGTTAGACTCCATCTGATAAGCGGCTGCTAGATTACAAGTCGTACCTCAATTCAACGTCCATTATGGACATGACGGCAACCGTCTTGCCGTCAAACTTGATGCCTGCGGCGTTGCGAACGAAACTGTGGACGCCATCGCACCCGACGACATAGGATAGGAGCTCTCCTCTATGGAACCATCCGGATGGCGGATCTTGGCGGTGGCGCACTGGCTGTCCTGCTCTATAGCGATGAGCTCAGTCTTGTACTCGGGGCATATGGAGTAACAGGAAAAGAGGTGCTCTCGCAGGGCCTGCTCGAAGTCATTCTGGCTGATCTTGTAGTAGAAGGGGAAGCGGGTGCGCAGGACGCGATAGTCGGTGCGCGGGCACTTGTCGTCGGGCATGCCCGGGAAGTGGTAGATGTTCCCCGGGCACTCGAGACAGATCTCCTCGAGCCGCGAGGCCATGCCCATGTGCTCGAACATCTCCATGGAGCGAGCATGAATGGTCATGGCGCGGCTGGTGTGCGAAGGTCCCTGGCGCTTCTCGATGATGCGGACGGGCACGCGACGGCGCAGCAGCTCGTGGGCGAGCAGCAGGCCCGACGGACCGCCGCCGACAATCAGGATCTCATTCTTGATGGGAGGCATGATGTTGGAGGACAGGATGTGCCTGGAGATGTGCCTGGTTTGCTGTCTGCTGTCTGCCCCATGATTGATATAGAGCTGATCTAGCTGATATCAGGCACACTATGTTTCACACCAGTCGCACAAACGATAAACTCGTGGGGCTCCCAACGACCCCACATACGGAAGCTCCTTCGCGGGGTCCCCGGAGACGGATTGACCGGGGGTGGGGAGGAGCGAGTCCGGAGCAGGAGTATCTGGGGGCGGAGGGGGGTGTATGTGTAGAGGACGCCTCTCTCCTCTCCTCCCTTCCCGGTGGGTTCCCTCCCAGGGGAGCGTGGGGCTGTATAGCACGTGTTGAAGCTCTCCGCAGGGACCAGAATCCCCAGCTCGTGTTTGACGGATCGTGGATGATCGTCGGATGCGCCGTCTGCAGGACCATCTCCTTGGCGGTCGGTTAGTTTGCTCAAAGCGACAGGGGATATCTGTCAAGCAGATCCGACGCCGATCCGGGCGACAGCCGTTCCTGGCGCCGCCGCCGTGACACTGTAACGACGCCGTCGAGTCGGTAGAGGTGTCTCGAGAACGAGTCGCCCCATCATAGGTGATGAGCTGTCGAGAGTATCCGAAGGGCTCGGCCCGAAAGCCCTATCTCTGCATAAGAACCCACATGCAAGCAGCTGGAATCGGATACTGTGCCAGGCTGCGATGGTTATCGCGCTGTCGGCAAGTAGCCAAACGTCGCACATGGTCCATCGAATACGAGGGGGATTCCTCGTGGGAGGTTTGCTTCGGATCGAAGCTTGAGGTCCTACACGCTTCGAGCAGAGCACCCGGTGGAAGTCGACATCCCACCAGCTGCTTCTTCGAAGGGGCATTCCTTGAGCCTCTGTCTGGAGGATGTTGAAAGTTAGAACGAGGGATGCAATCGTCATCATGCTTGTCTTAGCTGCCCTCGGTGGCCGTCCTCGGGATATTCATGTCGCTGCAGCAGCATTCTGACTGCCCTGTATCGTTAGCATCCTATCGGTATTGGGGTGGAAGATGAACTGACCTTGGCAAAATGATAAATCGCTTGCATACTTCAATAGTATCTATTTGGCGTCAATTGAACCCGGTGCAGTCTTGGAGAGAGCTGCAAGATGCGCCTTGCAGATCCAGGACGTGCAGATCGACTGTACTATACCACTATTTCCCGTAGTGAGTGACGCCCTATGTTCCTGGCCTCGAGTTCAATGCCATTTCCTTCTCTTTATGCAGGCTGCTTGCAGGGATAGCTCTCGATCTTCGGTGTGAAGAACTTTGCAGTCGCGTTTGATCTAGCGCCGTGGTCTTCATCTGCCTCCCTCGAATGTCCCGGGAACACGTTCTTTGCAATGTTTGGGAATCGTGAGTATATTTATTCACAGGGCGTCCATTCCAGATGCTGGCATTGTTCTTTGTCTAGAGGAGCCTTTTCACGCTCTCCTGTCTTCTCCGGGTGTGTGCTTTGACTCGTTGGATGAACGGGAACTGCGTCGGGTAGATTCTGTCCGGGAAGGGCCACGCGCTGTATGGGACAAAAATTATCACGAAACAGTCCGTCAAAAAGCTCACACCCCCGATCCATCCACCCGGAGGCGGGCAGGGGGAGGGGTGCTACGAAAACCTCGCCGTGCTTGTGGCGGGCAGGGTTTTGCTATCCTGAAGGCTCAGGGATCCCTTGGTATGTGAGCGGATATTGGTAATGACCGCACCACCGCAACCATCTCCTCCCTCCGGGATTCGAATCCGGGACCTTTTCTCCTATAGGGCTCTCAGAAGGTCAGGTCAGGCGCGAGCACCTCACCCTACCTTACTGACTAAGCTAGGAGGCCCCAGGTTTTGTTGCTGGGTTACGTTGAGAGTGAAATATAAGGGTGCCTGGAGGGAGGGCCCCCGTGAGATGCGTGACACGGTAGTACCGTGGTGCCGGGTGAATGCGGTCAATTGACTGTTGGGAAGGCGGTTTGAAGGTGCTCTACCGATGACTGTCTCTGCTAGCACCCAGATAAGGACCTGTTGGACTCAATGAATTACTATTTTGGTTTTGTATACCTCTTTTACAGCTAAATATATCAGGATTCAGTACAGGTGTCCTTCGAGCATTTATGTATCGTGCCATGTTCCAAGATGAATGGGCGTCTCTGCTGGATGCAGGCACAGGTATCTGCGCTTGTATCTTTTTTATATCAACCAGTCTTTGATACAGTACTCAAGACTTTCAAAATGCCATGCAGTAAGTCTCTGCAGCATTCATGCAGAGAGATTGGTTGAACTAACTAAAAGTAGGGAACATAGGACGTAGAACATGTCAAGCGACCGCAGCCTGGAGTCCGCAGTCATTGGTCGCTGGGTTTGGGATGATAGAATAGATATGTTCAAAGTCTCTACTGATAGAAGCTGACGTGATAAGAGACAAAAGATCATCTGGCTGATGTGGAAGGTTATCCTACCAATGACGACGAAACTCGAAGTTCTCTGTACAAATCCAGCGTGCAGGCCAGATATGTTAAATGGCCTTTTTATTAAAAAAGGGCCATCTCTCCAAATTTGGCATGATCTCGACAGGACTCCTTATTCCTTGATCAAGACGCAAGCTGATCGATGGATCGGGATCCCGGCAGATCCGCACAACAGACAGCACCGTCGTCTGCCAGTTGCATACTGAGAGATAAATCGCATTCCTTCAGATGTGGGGGGGCAGCAAATTACCAAAGGAGGGGGTGGTTATGAAACACTCCAGTTCAAATAATGGTGCCGATGTCCGACTTCAAGCGAGAACCTGGACATGGGGCCACAGCATGACTCGTTAGACTGCGATGTGACTCTCTTCAGCTTGACAAAGAGTATTTTTTCAACTTGCTCCTCTTCAAATTCTTCGTCTGGTCCCTCCACTAGACTTGGAGCCTCGGAGCAATATAGATAGTCGAGGCACGCATGGACCCAGTCGACATTCTCATCATCGGCGGTGGTCCCGCGGGATTGACCTCCGCTCTCACTCTTGTCCGTCAACTTTACACGGTCGTCCTGTTCGACTCAGGGAGCTACCGCAATGGCTCTGCCGTCCATATGCACACGATACCCACCTGGGACCACAAGGATCCAAAGGAGTTCCGGGCCGCCGCAAGGAAGGATCTCCTCACCAACTACATCAAAGATCAAAGAGGTCGAGATTGAGACGGCCAAGAAGATTACTGAAGATCACTGATAGCCTCTTTGAGCTCATCGACGCCGCAGGGAAGACATAGAAGCGCAAAAAATTAATCCTGGCAACGGGCTCCGCAGACATCTACCTGAACATCGAAGGCTACGCGGAGTGCTGGACACGGCGCATGTGAGCTGCAACCTGCGTTCCATTTTCTCTACCCTCTAGGTTATTTTGTTCTTGTCTTACACAATTCTGATGTACCCCGGTTTTTACTGCCTCTTCTGCCACGGCTACAAAGACAGGGGCAGCACCAGCTCTGGCGTCCTAGCAGTCCAGTCCGCAGCCAACGTTCATATGGCCCTGCATCTGGCTGAGAACGCTACCCAGCTGAGCTCGCAAGTGACAATCTACATGGCTGGTTCCGTTGAGCTTGCCTCGCAGCTTGAGGCAGCCACAGCGGGAGGCTCTGAGATGTTCAAGGTCGACACCTGTCCATAATCCCGCCTCAGTCTCCTATCCAAGGACGGAGAGCCCACGGGCATCAAACCAAGGTTCCCCGACGGGACCTTGAGGACGGAGGCCTTCTTCGTGCACAATCCCCTCACAACTGTCAAGCCCGTTGCTGGGGCTGGAGCTGGCTCCGAGGCTGAGCTCGTTGATGGCGGATGTCGCGGCTGCCCCCCGTTCTAGCAGACCAGCGTGGGTATTCGCGGCGGGGAACTGCATCACCCCGTACAAGATTAGTGCAGGTGCGATATCGAGCGGGTGTAATGTAGGGTTTGCAGCGTCGTCGCAGCTGCTGGCAGAAAAGTACGGCCATCACGCGTTGATTTGAGGCAGGCAGAGCAAGCTGTCCGTCAGAAGATAATATACTTGGGTAGGTATACCCAGTCTACTTCTACTTCTTTTGGAGAACTCACACGGAAGGTGGAAGAATATGTGTTGGATCTAGGCGCCTAGTATTGGTCTTGGATGAAAGGTTTCCTGCAATCTAACTACTGGTCATGCCTGTTAAATATGTATTTTCTGCGGGCGAAGCAAATGACTAACATCCAATTTGTTCTAAATAGGTAAATAAATAGTGAAACGGCGTCTTCTCCGAATCCTCTGAGCGCTGAATTCAGATCCAAAACGGTGAGATACGGAGTAACTGGCTGCAAATGAAGCTACTTGGTCGATTGGTGTTGAACTAAAAAGCCACGCCTTTTAGCGCAAGGTTTCGACCTTACACTCCCCAACGGTTGGTTGCCTATAAAATTCAACGGGCCGGTATATATAATGGTATTATACGGTTGCTATACCATATGGCAGCCCTGTAGAGCACTGCGTGCTGATGGGTTTGACAATCGAATTATACTTTCTTATGTCAGCGGACGACGGGCGTTAACTAGTAGGAGACTTAGATTCTAATGGCGTTTGCATACTCCACACTTGGGATGGGGGGCCTAACCCCCTCCTTCACCTGCAATTCGTCCGTTCGTGCCTTTGGCGACGGAACTACAACGACAGACTCGTTCTGGTCAGCTTGATTAGTGAACCCCGCTGACGTGAAGAGGTGAGGGGCAGGCACTGGATGTTACCAGCACTACAAGCATATATCATCCTGCCTGAGGGTAGGTAAGTGCCCGTGTCCACGTTTCTCTACACGACAACACTAACATGGCAACCTCAGAAGCGGATTACATTGTCGTCGGCGGCGGCCTGACGGGGTGCGCGGTGGCAGCGCGTCTCAAGCAGGGCAACCCGTCTCTCGACGTCCTCATCCTCGAGGCCGGCGTCGACCCCGCTGACAACCCAAACACCAAATCCTTCACCGGATGCCTTGCGCTCCTCGACTCGGACTTGGACTGGGCGTACCAGACCGTCCCCCAGGCCAATATCCAGAATCGCGTGCACACGATCCACGCGGGGAAAACCCTCGGCGGCGGCAGTGTCACCAACCTGGGCGGTTGGGCTCGAGGCGATGCGAAGGACTACGACCAGTGGGCGAAGGTCGTCGGGGACGACCGCTGGAGCTACAAGGGCCTGCTGCCCTTCTTCCGGAAATCAGAACGCTTCTTTGACTCCAAAGCAGACCCCGAACAGCATGGCTTCGACGGTCCGATCTGCGTCACGTCGGTCTCTGCCAGCGACCCTCAGCGCAGATATCCCCTGCGGGACCCCGTCCGGGCTGCCTGGGAGGAGCTCGGGGTTAAGTACAATCCCGATTCGTGCTCAGGCTCCACGGCGGGACTCTGTGAGTACCTGGAAAACTGGCACGACGGTCAGCGCCAGCCGGCCCATCTGGCGTACGGTCTCGAAGGCGTTCGGGTGATCACTGGCGCCACAGTCCACCGGGTGGTGTTCTCCAAGGATGCGGACGGACAGCAGGTGGCTTCGTCCGTGCTGCTGGCGGATGGACGTCAGTTCACGGCACGTAAGGAGATCATCCTGTCCGCAGGGGCCGTGAGGACGCCGCAGATCCTGATGCTCTCCGGGATTGGACCCGCGGACACCCTGTCCAAGCACGGCATCCCGGTGGTTTCGGAGAACCCTGAGGTGGGCAAGAATCTGCTGGACCATTTTTGCCTGTACCAGGTCTTCAAGCTGCGGAATCCCGAGAAGGGCTTTGCGCTGGGAAGCCCGCTTCTGGCCGACCCTGCGTATTTCAAGGGCCTCCCCGCCGACTGGGCTGTCAACGAGGCGGTGCCGTCTCATCTTCTGGAGCCGGCGGTGCAGGAGGACGAGGCCAGCCTGGCGAAGACGAGATCGACCGCTGATACCCGTGCACTCTTGGACCCGGGCCGGAGCCATGTCGAGATACTCGTCGTCTACACGTCGTTGGGGCCGCCGATGGACGGGTCGCTCATCACCACGTCGACCATGCTCCTCTTGCCGACCTCTCGCGGCACCATCACGCTCGCCTCCGCCTCCCCTTCAGACCCACCTGTCATTGACTCAAACTTCTACTTCACACACGCGGACCGTGTTTCGCTGATCTACGGCACGCGTCGCGTTCTGCAAGCCCTGCTCGACACTGCCGCGGGCAAGGAGTACATCGAGAGCGAAGTCCCTCCGCCGGGGATGCCGCCGCTCACGCCGCAGTCCACCGACGAGGAGATCGACGCGCGCATCAGGGCCGCCGGCGTGGCGCACTACCATCCCGAGGGCTCGGCCGCCATGGGCGAGGTCGTCGACCCCGAGCTCCGCGTGTACGGCGTGCGCGGGCTGCGTGTCGCCGACGCGAGCGTGCTGCCCTTGGCCATCGGGGGCCATCCGCAGGCGACGCTGTATGCGCTTGCGGAGCAGGCTGCGCATATGATCCTGCAGGCTGCGTGATCAGCATACGCGCATCCTTTTCGTTCTTCTAGATGCTGATCTAGATGTGAGATGATGTATTCAGCGGTGAACGTGGTCTGCTCACAAACGCCATGCTTAGTAATGTTGCTTGCAATTATATATGTATACTTCTCCGCTTATCCTCTGCTGGTCCGGTGCTTTGTATATGTGCTCAATGATGTAGAGAGGGCGTTAGTCAACTGACCGGCTATCTACCGCCGTCGTCACCCTGCTTTCCTACATTTTCTCATGTTTGCGGAATCGGAAGCCCCGTGTAGAAGCAAAATCAAAGCCTTGAGAATCACGCCTGAACTCGAAGACCAGCGATCGAGATTATCTAAAGAAATGAGGATGTTATCATCGTATAACCGGCATGTCTCACTATATCTGAGTGGAATTCGGAGAGTACAAGCTATTCCACAGGTGATTTTAGTACCACGTCCTCCGTGTTCAGCCTGACTACATAGACGTGTTAGGTAGGTAGATTTAAGGGATACGGAATTAAGGTCTAAAAAGCACTGAGCTGCGGTCAACACTGAGTATCTATCTGGATGTCTTCGGACTGGAGCAAATAAGTGCTGTTCCAATAGGGGCATTCTTGCCCAGTACGACCATGGTGCGGCTGCATGATCCGTTCTCCGTACCCCACAATGTACGGTGATGCATAATTAGAATGGACAATTATAAAATTGACCCATTCAATTGATCCATTCCACAACTGCATCGCAATATCTAAAAGTGGCAAGCACTATTCATCAAGTCCCGCAGCTATGCAAGCGCAGGGAACCATGCTTTCATACCAAAATAGACCCGTGGTGCGCTGGCCGACGTAGGTATTTTCTGACTTCATCTTGAATTCAACGTAAACTTGTCAATAGGCTGGCTGGGAAGGGAATCTGGGACTTAAAGAAGAGTTATTTTCCATCCCAGTGGAATTTCTTTTAGAAAAATCCCATCCCACTGGGAATTTTTAAGAAAAAGGGAATTCCAGGTGGGACAATCTTATGGGAATCTCCCAGATGGAGATCGGAATTCTCTGGCTAGAAATTCCCCTAAGATTACTAAAATTGATATTTTTATACTAAAAAGATAATTAGAATTCCAGCCAGAAAAAAAACCCATCCTGGACAGGAATTTCTTATAGAAATTCTCATCCAGGGTGGGATTTTCTCTAATATTTTCCCATCCAGGTCTGAAAATTTTAAAGAATTTCCTGTGGGATTTTCTTTGCAGGAAATTCCCAAATCCAGGTGGGATTTTTCCATCCTGGCAGCCAGCCGACTTGTCAAAACGCAGCTCTCGGAATGCCACCAAGAACGGTTGTGACTATGAATAAATAGGGGACCAGTATTTCCAATGAGGACAACTTGGGTTTTTTTTCTGACACTTAATATCTCAACCTTCTCTCATCAGAGAGCCGCTCAGTTTGCCTTTTGCAGTTTTAAGTTGTTCCTCCAGAAGAGCATTTTGTTGAACAATATTTTTGAGAACCGCAGATGACAGACTACCAAATTCTTCATAACATGCATCATTTCCGGCTGCTTCAGGAAGGCCGCCGCGTGTTGCGAACAGATCCGGATAACAGCCTGGCGAGACCTGGCTCTGGACTGGGATTGAGGAAAACACCTCTCGCACAACAGCCGGAAAGGCTGCACTGCTCCAGTTGCTGTTTGCCCAGGTAATGAATCTTTGCTTTGCCAGGGTCTTTAGGGGCTCAATTCCAAATTTATCAGCGGCTACGTATACTCGAAGGTCATTGTATGCAATAGATGGGCTCGGAATATTAGGGGTACCCTCTCCCTCCGTGGATGCGGATTTAATATACAGATTCATGGTATGCCCCTCCTGTTGATGGTCCTGGATGTACAAATACGACAGCACACGTTAAATAGTCTCAGGACCATCTTCTGGCAGAGGGATCTTCTTTGACTGCGCCTCCTGCATCCAAGTAGGGGGTAGATATTTGTCATCAGTCTTGTCTTGTAACTCCAGTGCATGTGTAAATCCACAGTATTAGGTAGTAGAATTTACCGAGAAATTGACATTTGCGGCTGTTTCGAAAAACTGAGACTGGGAACAGACGATAGCCTGGTGCACGGCAAGGTCATGTCCCCCGCAGGATATTGTCAGGTCGGAATATTGGCCCCGAAGGAGGAGATTCTACCGCGCGGAAATTGGACGAGTCCGCGGCTTCTGTGCCATGTTCCTCGGCGCTGGACGACGATTGAAGGCTGCCGCTGGAAGTTGGTCGAGGAAATAGAGCCATCTGACCCGGATGATCCACGGAACAGAATGATGTATTACTTGGTCCGCTGCTCGCTGGGGATCCTGGGAGAGATGACTTCCTCCACATCGTAGATCTTGGACGTCACCGATGTCACGATGCCAAAGTTGTGGCCCGCGCCTTACTTAAGAACTGCTGAATAGAATTGAAAGAGCAAAAATGATCTTAGAATTAATCTGCTGTCAGGATAAGCAGATGGCCGGTTTATCACCACATGATCCTGAAGCTATCCAAGATAACGACGTTCGCGCCAGCCGGCCCGCGCTTTTTCCGCTTCGGATCAGCCCCACATGACAGGGACTAGCCCGAGCGTCACGGGATCATGACCACCGCCACCGGAGGCGGGAAAAGAACAGCACAGCCACATATTACATCCACAACAACGGTCGAGCCGGACAGGATGACTGCTCCGTGTTGATGGTATTGATACGGAATACATAGGATTCGGTTCTTGCATCGTTTGGGATCAGAAAAGGCGCTTAAACGGCTTGTCTTGTGTGGATCCACCTGATGATATAACATCTTGACGGCCTCTCGTCAGGGAAGCTTTTTGTTTTGAACATCCCGAAAACAGGACAGCAGCCAGTGGCAAAGGGTATATCCAGGCTCTCCGCTCTCGGAATTGTACCTCTACAGGCTGAAGGAGAGACGAAAACACGAGTGGACAGCAACGTCGAAAGGCACATGGACAGCGCGGTCTCCGCCACCGTGCTCTTTCTCCCAGGTACATAGCCAAATGGCCGATGTAACTCTCCACACGGAGTGGGAAGCATCCAAAGAGCAAAAAAAAATAATCCTCTTATAATCAAAGTCAGAGACGGAATAAGAGAGGGAGAGAGAGGAGAATGCTCTACAACGCCCTCATCCGCACCCACCACATCACCTCCCGCAAAAAGGTGGCTGTCCTCAAACGTGCCGCCGACACCTACAACTGCTTCGTCCTGCTCCGGACGGGGGGCTGCCCGGGCATCATGTACGTTGAGGGCCGCAGCGCCGACGACGTCGGGTCCTGGGTCAGCACGGTGCGCAATCTGCGGTACAAGGATTTCCAGCTCGCGACGCGGCCGGCGCCCCTTGTGCGCGAGAAGAGCGTCAGCGGGAAGGGGGATGATGAGCTGGAGCCCGAACCGGGTGTGACCGAGGTTGAGTCTGTCAAGGAGTTTGGGGCCCTCATGGAGGAGAGGGGCCTCTGGGGATGGTGGAGGAAGGGAATGGGGTATTCAAGCTAGCGGTACGCTAGAGTACGACATCTATTTCCGGTGGATACCAGGGTTTGGGTAAGTGTGCTTATTGTCAATTCCAATTCACGCTTTGCGTTGTATAATTATAATCCCTTTTCTGCTGACTATCTCCCGACAACATCCAGTATTTCATCCTCCGTGATACCCTCCTGTATTCCTAGAATCGATATGTACAGCACTATTCTCCCTACCAGTGTCTTAAATCATGCATCTGATATCTTCCCGTCAATTGCCTTTTTCCCGCGTTATGTGGTTCAATGTCTCCAGATTTTCTCCAAATTTTTGATTTCAGAGTTCATGCGCCACATCTATCGGGGAACCTTGATAATCACAGATTATCTGCTCATGATGTGCGTAGTCGAACAGAAGGATGCGTCCCAATAGTCCTGTTATTATATTCGCTAATATGGTGTTGTTGAGATCAGACGAATTATCGTGATAGACAGAACGCTGATACCTGATACTTCAGATCCACTCATAAACTACAGCCTTTCAAGTTTCCACTCGTTCAACTTCAAAGTCCGCGCTCTCCAGCCTCACAGACGGTGATTCCTATGACCCATTCGGACCGGAGAATCTCGGACGCGCTCAGCCGGCGATGCCATTTCGGATCCAGCATGGAGTAGATTACGTTGCGACAGCGAGTCTGCAGAAGTCAGAAATAAACAGAGGATATTGGGACTAATAGCCAGCTGACTTACGTCTTCAAGTGCCTCGATCGGAGCGTAACCGCCTTCCTGAACTCTGTCATGGATATAGTCGCAGTAGTAGCAGTCCTTTTCAGCGTGTGCAAACAGCCACAGGTGCCGTCCGGTCCTCATATCCATGTAAATCACTCCCGCTGCCCACACATCGACAGCCCGCGGATCGAATCCCTTATTTCCATACTGCTCTGGGCTGATGTACGGGAACGAACCGCACAGCCCTTTGGTCTCCCGGGGTTTGTCCTCCCATGCCAGCTGGAAACACTCTGCGTTGCCAAAGTCCGCGATCTTCACTGCGCCTCTCTGGGTGAGCAGGAGATTATCCGGCTTGAGGTCGCGATGTGCAACACCTGTGTGGTGCAGATATTCGATCCCGCGCATGAGCTGCTTGAAGTAGCAGTTTGCTTCTTCGGGCGCAAGCTTCCCGGCTGTTCGAACCCGGGTATAGATGTCGCCTCCGGCATAGTACTCCATGACCTCGCAGAAGTCGCCCCTGGAGTCCTGGAGGAGATCTAGAGTGCGGACGACGTTCGGGTGTTGCAGGGAGGAAGAGAAACAGAACTCCGCTGCCACTCGCTTGAGGTATCTCTTGCTTGATTCATGTGGTCTTCGCTCGAACTGCTTCACCGCGAAAAGCTGTCTGTAGCCCGCGGATCCGGCCTTCAATGAGATCCGCACGATCCCGGAAGACCCACGACCGATGAACTCCTGGTAGCTTCCGTATCTGTCGCTCAGAGCGGACGCTGAGTGTCCGAGGTTCTTTGTCTCCGAGGGCCGTCCTTGGGTTCCATAGTCCACCCGGTCTCTGAAGTCCTCGTGGAGCAGTCGCTGGCGATCACTTGGTTCTCTGCCCTTCCATTTCCCCCAACCGAAGATGTTCTGGAGCGAGTCGAGGAACCCTTGCGGTTTCTTGCCGTTGTCGAGATTGTGCTCGTGGCTCCCATCGGGGTAGAGATGGAATCTGTTGTTGGGATCGGAAACGCGTCTCGCTGTTTGATCTGGATCCCTCATTCTGGTAGACTAAGAGCTGTGGTCCAAAAATACAACTGCACGGTCGTATGCCTGCAAGCGCGTGAAAATAAATTTGAGGAGAGCAACAAGAAGCGGTCACTCGGTTACAGGTAATGCAGGGCAAGCGGCTAGAGAGCGTTTTCTGAGCTTGGGAACTCAGGAGAAGAACATCTGAAGAATACAAGAAGAAGAAGCCCTAGAGACATGATGGGAGACAGGATATCATAAAAGGAAGCGCCATCTTTACGATCACTTCGAGTCGACAGTCTCAACGTTAGGAGGCCGAGTAAGCACAGTACTGTGAGACGGCCAACGCAGACTCAGGACGTGGGTGGATTTAATAGCATGTCGCAAGAGCACCTTAAAGACTGTGAACGGTCCAGGAGAATATGAGCGTTTAATCCTGCCAATCATTCTCCGACACCTTGTAGATATGAAGACTGGATCCTGTATCACAGCAAGTGGGAAGTGATCCTCACGGAACAAGCAACTCCCGCGCCCCCTCACGAGGCATTATTCAACAGCGGGCTTTCGAGCACCCTTTTCCGTGCTTCCTGAAGCCTGATACTCAATTCTGGATTGGATCTCTTCTGTCGTTCCCTGGCTCTACCCTCGCCGCTGCGCCGGTCTGCTCCTTTGCTGACATGCCCGTACCGACGACGCCGCGCGCTCTCATTGGTCCGCTCAAATCGCTCATGGAAGCGTCCATCGTACGATCTGATCCGGACATGCTGCGCACCTCAACCTGCTGGAAACTTCGTTTCTATTATCTATCGATTTCACGAGCAGTTTATGTAGAGTTTGGAACTTTGGATGTATGAGGAAATTTTGTTTCGCCATCTATAACTGCCTAGCCAAGCATTCTGTGAGAAGCTTCTGCAAATCGTATCTACAGTTCTCTAATAGTATATGGACGTGCATGATACACGGAGTACTATATGGAAGAGGTACTAATCAGACACTTCACAGAAGAAAACTCACAGTATGGACTGCTACTGTAGAGACCTGGCTAGGCTGGCTGAGAATGTGGTCGAGGCACTCTGTACTCCGTATTAACATTGGTCACTTCGCACCGCAAGATTTCTGCAGATTGGAGTTGCTTGCCAATAATGACTTAGCTACCATCTGGATTGATCCAGCATATAGAGTATTCTGTGACGGTGATTTATTTATTACTTGCCTGGGCTCCATTATTATTAACCTTGATCCATCATCGGCGCAGAGTTTTATCCGAGGAGATGCAGTTAAAACAGTCATCAGAATTTATGGCTTTGTCATGCGAGGAATATGCCTTTACACCTTGATATTGTTTTGATATATCCGATTCTATGCTTATTTCGATGGGTCACCATAAACCGGTGCGCGCGGTTTGTGTATGACAGTGCTGTACTATATCATTACAACAGGCAAGCCTTATTACTTTATGTGATATGGAATAAAAGCTACTTATTAGTAATTTCACCAGAATGAAGACTTGTAAGATTTAGGAGTCTAAGCAAGAGACTACTGACTATCACTAAGTACAGTACATGCTTGGAATTTGGGGGAATGCTATGCCATCCTGCGCATTATTAACAGAACGAGAAACTAGTATTCGCGTAAGGAAAAGAAATCACTAGGGTACTTTTCTCTTCCGAATCAACTCATCCAGGGCTCTCTGTCACTTTTCAGAAACGTTCCATCCCATTTTGGATCTCCGGCCAGCTCAAACTCAATTTTCGAACATTCGCAAAGGAGTTGTGACCATGAACAAGGGACTTAGGCTTTCAATGAATGGGATTGACTTCGTTGATGACAGCAAAACTGATGCCATCATCCTTCCGGTTGTGGGAGAGGCAGTGTTGCTGTTGCTCCCTAGCAGCTACAACCGCACCGCCTAAGATATTGTCAGCGGACATTCTCCGGGTTTGTAGGAGTGAGAAGGGCATTGCATACAAAGTCAAGCCAGTCCTGAGCAGTTCTTGCATTTTTGTTTCTCGTTTATTTCCTTTCTCAACACCCCGTAGTCGGAGCATTCGATGGCCTCATTAAGCTTGTCCACCTTCTTTTGTAAGCTCCTGAGGTCGTCCATGACCCCAGTGAGAACGGCACATGCCAGATCTCCGAAATCCTCCATCACGCGGACCATATCTTTCCACTCAGCCATTGTGCTTGAGTGAAGGGAGATATAATCGATGAGGACTCGACGAAGATTATCCTGCGCCGCAACTGATTCGAGTACCCTGCGAACGACAGCAGGGAACCTTTCGTGCTTGTAGTTTTTCTCGACCCAGTCCATGACCCGACGGATGGCCATGTTTTTCAGGGGAGTGATGTCCAGTTTGTCCGCAGCCACATAGACCCGGATATTGTTATACACGGACTGAAGTGCCTGGTCGTCCTTGGAGACTGTGGTCCGTGTCTGGTCGTCTACACCGTCCGAATGATCGTCACTAACACGCCTCTTCTCTGCAGATGCAGATTTGAGACCGAGATCCATAGTGTGTCCGACTTCTTTGTAGTCTTGGGTATAGATAAAGGACAGCACGCGTTCTATTGTTTCCGGGTCATCTTCGGGTAGGATAATTTTCATTGACTGCGCTTCCTGCATAGCTACAGTCAGCTTCACAGTTGCTCATGTCAGGGATCTGGACCATAGACCGTAGAATACTTACTGAGAAATTTCCATTCACGGCAGCCTCAAAAAACGACGACTGCGGACAGATGATTGCGCGGTGCACGTTGAATTCGTGGCCACCGCAGGATATTATCATGTCTGGGTATTTTGCTCCCAGAAAGAGATCCCTCTTTATCATACTGAGGAAGATGACTTCATTCATTCTTCGAGCCATTTTATTTGCTGTCAGAGGAGGTGTGGTTGAACAGGATAGAGGTTGTAGTTAGAAGGAGAGAGAGGTTCAGAGAGAAGTTGTGGGTTTTATATAATAGAATGCTATTGGAGGAATTGGGGAAGGGCCAACATTCACTGCGTCGTGCATTCACCATTGGAAACACGCCCTGATGGTACCTTTGTCCATCCTAATTAGGACAAGGAAAAACCCTTTCAAACGTGTGACCTCCGTCAAGGCGGTTGTTTTCATTGTTGATTTCAAGTTGCCAGTGTCTCACCCGCACTTTTGGTTAAGGGAAGCTAGGTTACCTGCTGAGCAGAATCTCAAAAGGGCTTGAATAGTGGATCGGATCAGGCTTTGCAGAGTCATTGTTTGAACACATTCTGTAAGGTTAATTTGTAGCAGATATTCGCGTAATTGCCGGCTTTTTAAGATTCAGAAAACTGGTAATTGGTGAGAGGCGTGTGAATCATCTTCTAACAAACTTGATACAGCACCCTGCTAAAACTGCCCTCTGGAACGTCCAACAAATTTTGGCGGTGCTAGATATGATATCGACATGCTGTTTGCAGAATGTTATAGCCGGAGTAGGCATAAAGGAGGGGCATGTCATACGGAGGTCACGTGACAATGGATCAAAATGATCCATCTGCCATCTTGATCCAACAAGGCCTATGATCCAACACCCAGAATGATCCAAACAACCCACTGATCCAGAAAGACAGGCATGTATATAATGACGCTCCTTTCAGACAGATTCTGATCCTTGTGGTCGACTCACATAGCAACCTGGCATATAGGCATTGCTAGTAACACAGGCTTGTTCTTACTATTATATTGCTCACCCCCTTGTTTTCTGTTCTCAAGATAAACCAACAACCCCCTTTGGTCTAGTCATCTAGGCCTGTCGTTACACAGAAATACCTGAATCCATTTAAATGTGGTTCGTGGTAGCCATTGTGGACGTTGTGGGGCTTATGAGAAAGTATAGGCCTTGGCTGCAAGCAAGTCTTCAGGAATCGTGGAGGAACATCTCTGGCGTAATTAGTATTGTTGTGTCTATTCTTCCTAAGCCGCTGTGATCACGGAATTGAGCACGAACATTTTGCAGTGGAATAACAATAATCCCACAAGGAGTCTAACCTTAGACCATGGTTCAACCTTCTCCAAAGCTACTGGTATTGTATCTCCAGAGTATCTTTAAACATTTGTATCCATGTCTAGAATTTGCGGGAGTAAAAATTGTCGCACACAGCTACTGCAGCTTCATAAGCTTAATAGAATTGCTTCCAGAGAATATTGGCGCCACTGAGAAAACATATTGTTGATAGCAACTAGGAGATAGTAATTGTTAACATCCTAGTTATAACAGAACAGAATATAAATTCTGGTCTTGCTACTTGTTTATCTGGCAGATGTCAACATCAATGATTGGCCTTTCATTGGCACTCTTTATTTCAAATCTGTTGAAATAAAATCTTGTCGTGATTCCTCTTCACAGCCATCAGATTTAAGCACAGCTAGGCCATGGTTCTGATTTGCTCTCCTCTCTGAAACATCATTGCTAATTATCTGTAGAAACGCACTCATTGCCGGCTTTCAAACAACTTATTTCAGAGTCTTGATTCAGGCCAGGCCCAAGACAGACAATTGCCAGTTGTTAGATGGGGAAATGGACAGATAACATACTACAAGGACTTTAACAAAGCTGAACCTCTCACAGTGTAGTAATAAGATGTCGAATAAGTATATTTAATTAACTCATTCAAAATATGTAGGTATAGAGTAGTCATTCAAATCCCTCTACACTAGGCACTTAGCTTGATGCCCTGAATGTAGTAAAGCAGAATATAGAATGAATAACTGGATACTGTATCCTCCCTATGTGCAACAGTCTCTGTATCTCTCTTTCTTTTGTTCTTTTTGTTCTTGCCCTAGTGCTCCTACAACTCTCTTTGTAGATTCTGTCCTCTGTATTACTTGAACCTATTTGGTCTTCCAATCAAATTGACAATCTACAGTAGTTTGCCAAAATCTTTGTTACGCCTACATCCCTGCCTAGCGGCTTGGTAGATTGTTCTTTTAAACCCACGTGATTTTGGAGTTCTTTGAAAAGTAATCAAACATTATGATCCGTAAGAGGACTTAGGCAAACAAAGCAAAGTCAGCCAAGATCTGATAGCAGCGAGCTATGTGGCTTAGACAGGGATGTAAGTGTAACCAAAATTTTGGCAACCTACTGTACACATCCACTTGGTACTTTGTGGAAGTCAAATGTAAACTTAATAAGGTTCAGGGACAGAAGTGACATGATACATAAAGCTGGAGTGAACAAAGTCTTTGATTTCCCACCAAGAAGACTTACCTATTACATACTTGTGGTAGTTTGATGTAATTGTGCATGATAGATGCCTGCAAGTTCTTTATTCCATTTTCTGCCCTTTCATGCACAATGAAAACAATTTCCCTGCATCTTATCTCGGCAAGTTCCTCACTGGGAGTTGGGGG